>Ga0315913_1002760_pt1 | contig 20819 bp, 20 predicted proteins | sample MpolsnodulesMG_FD_207736 | JGI IMG/M metagenome (GOLD analysis project Ga0315913, IMG submission 207736) | Medicago polymorpha root nodule microbial communities from Los Angeles, California, United States - small nodules | ecosystem: Host-associated > Plants > Roots > Nodule | place: USA... | reverse complement strand
TGCCACGTCAGCGTTGACCGAGTCAAAATTGGTCTAGGGGGCCAAAACTGCCAAAGATCCAATACATAGAGGGCTGTTTTGTATTTTAATTAGTTAGGGGGCCAAAATCGCAACTTCTTGAAACATAGGGGGCCGAAAGTGCAATTAAGCCTTAAAATTTGGCTTTTTAATTAATGTAGGAAAAGCTTTTTAATTTCATTATTGTGTTTTTGTCTTGGTTGAATTGGATAATTGATTTGAGATGTTTGTTTTAAACTTCAAGAGTTATGAATGAGTCATCATAGTTATGTATGTTTGTGTGATTCTTATGTTAAAGACTAAGGGTTATAGTAAGTTTATAAGAGCATTGATCAGGTAAAATATTGTGTAGAGTATAGATAATCACATGTCTCTATGTGATTCTTGTTCCTTATATTATCTATCTATAATATTAATAACAAAACTTGTCATGTTAGTTTAATTAAGAAAAATAGGGTATATGGTAAAAGAAATTTTTTTTATTAAAAAAAATTGATCTAGCGTCGGCCCATCTGACTCTACAAAATATTGTTGACTAGTTAAATGTTGACTTTAGAGTGTGCCTGTCCGACTCTAACTGAATAATTCAGTGTCGGTTGGGCTCACTCTACATGATTTAGTTGACTTTTTAGATGTTGAAATTAATAGCCTCGACTCATTGTAGAGTCGAAATAAACTCGGCATAATCGACGCTACATTAGCCTCGGAGTCCAAATATCCGACTCTACCTAGTAGCTTCGAGTTCTTTAGCCTGCCCGACACCGACGCTAATCCAACGCTAAATCAGTGTTAGCATCAATTTTTGCCATCTTAGAGTGGGTTTTTGACTGACGCTAAAACGCAGTTTTCTTGTAGTGTACAATAACAAGAGTGCAATAAAATTTAGGTTCTTGATTATGAATTATGATTGTGAGATCATATATTAGACTCTAGTGTTTGTACATACTTATTCAATATAAAAGACGAAAATTAAGATTTCAAAAATTATTATATGTCTAGCTGAGGCAACGCTACGAGTCTACACTCGTTTCTATTAGAAAGTAGGTTTCCTATTTATCTATTAGCGATCACTAAGATGATTGTTCCGGTCAAATCTTCTCTAATCAGAAATAAGAAAGGGTGGTCAGCTACAAAGTCTAGTTGAGATGGAAAGCTAAAGCCCTTGGATAATATTGTAGCAGTGGCTGCAGCAGCTTCAACGCCTTCTTCATTTACCTCAATGAAAGATTTGTGAAATATGTAACTTACAGAAAGGCTTTTACCCACAAGATCAGAGTCCACCATTTTTGTAAAACCTCCAGCTGAGAAAGGTTAAACCACTCCTAGCTCCTTTAGCAAACGAGTAGCTTCAAGCTCAAATGAAATATTGAATTTCGGAATTTTGAAGTTACCTATTACCTTTTGAGAAAGACAAAGGTTATGGTGTAGGAACTCGGATTTAGAGGCCACTTTTTCAACTAAATCTGACAACCCGTCTTTTGCATTTGGAAGAAAAAAATACATAGAGAATTAACGCTTATCTTCACCTTTCTTATAAGGAAGACGAAGAACTTTAAAATCATCATAAACTTCAATAAACTGCTTCTTATTGCTTGTCATGAAGGGAACCTTGACTGAGCTGCCATTTAGAAGGTGAAAATCATAGTCTTTTGTTTTTGAAACATCAAACTTCTCATTCCATGCTCCTCTAAAGTACAATGCATTAGCAAAGATGAGGCTAGTTAAGCTATCAACTGATCCTAGAGGAAGAAGTTCTTTAATAAGGCCATTTGTCTCTTTTTCAACCCATATGTTCACTTCTTTACGCACTACTGGAGCCTAAAAAACCATATCAAATTTAAAAATCAATTATGCAAATAGATCAGATGAGTTCTTTCACGAGTATTTCAATCAAAAAAATAATAATTAGTTAGTCTAATTCTCACATCTTATGTTGCTAAATTAGATGGATGGAGGAAAACAGTAAGGAATATATCAAATTTTCACATATTACGTTGCTAAATTTTAGTTAGTTTATTTTTAAAAAAATGATGTTATTCCAAATAATACTTACTAGTGAAGACCAACACAAAGTTCATGTATGCTTCAAGTGTAAAATCATATTTGCTCCAAATTGGCTAATGAAATAAAATAAGAATAAAAACTAACTGTTTGTGACGGTATATCCTAGTTAATTAACATAAAATAAAAACAGCACATAAATTGTAGGGAAAAGAATAAGATATACAATATATACCTTAAATGTGAAATCAACGGAAGCCAAAGTGGCCTTATAGTCAGACGACACAATTTGTTTGAAGGAAGGTTGAAGAGAAAGGGATTTTTCTATCCATACACCATCGACAGAGGAGAGGAGAGGTCCACCGGCAGGAGCAGCATCAGAGAGCACAACAGAAACAAGTTGTGAGGCTAGGTAGTTAAGATGATCAGTTAATTTGGATCGTAGGAAGTCGAGAAGTTGCTGTCATGTGGGACCATCAGAGCCAGCAGCGGTCATGCTGAGCACAACTTGCAGCGACAATGGCGAAAACACGATGTTCTTTTCTGATTGTTTTGAGAACAAATGTTTTGCAATTCCGAGGGAAACTCTTGTTTGGTTGGTGATTGACTCATGCAGAGACATTGTTCTTATGATTGTTTTCTTTCTTTGACTAAAACACAAAGACCGTTGTTTATCCGATCGACTGAAACACAGACTATTGTATGTGTATGTGGAGTAATGAAATAGTGCAACCCTCCCGTTCTTTAAATAGAGGCCGCATAAAAAACCCTAAATAAGAAGAAATTCATTCTTCTTCTCCAAGAAATAGAGGAGCCTTAGGAGCTAAGACTTGATTTATAATATTGTTACCAGTGGCGGAGCTAGAAAAAATATTGAGGGTGGACCAGCAAAATATACTATAATATATAAACATAAATTTTTTAGTTGTAATAAACGCTAAGCACACAGTTTCATCAAAAAGGTAAACTACATACCTTAGAAAATGAAAATAAGTCGTTACGCGATACAACTAACTTGAAATCATCAACAACTAACTCAGAACTAATACTTCACTAATTTCCCTTTTGATAACCGCCATGCTATCATTTAGAAACCCACTTCCCATCTCGTTTCTACACCTAGTCTTGATAATCTTCATTGTTGAAAAAGATCTCTCAGTTGTGACTGTAGAAACTGGAAGAGTCATGATAAGGCGGGGTAGTCTATCAATCAAGAAGTAAATTTTATTCCTTTCAGTTGCAACCAAACACTGAGATTTGGGTTGAAGGTTATAGGTTTGTAGGTAGGTCGCGTTTTCAAAGAGGGAGAAAAAGTTGTGTCTAACGTAACAGAGGAAGGGGAAAAGGCTGGGAATGCTGGGTGGGCCACTTCGGAAAAGTAATATAAGCTGAGGGTATTTTTGAAATTTCCCTATAGAAAAAAAAATTGGGGGGTGGGCCGTGGCCCACCTCAGCCCATACTAGCCTCCGCCACTGTTTGAAGGCTCATTCGGTCTTTGTTACCCTCGCTTTTTTGGTGTTGATTGATCCATATTGCCAATGCTCTTTCCAAATCTTAGGCACATACGTTGAACATAAACTTGACATGGAGAATTGAATTTTGTAGTGGTGAAAGTTGGTTTATCCCACATGGTGTTCCAAATTTGTTGTTGAACTAGATATTTAGCCAAGGTATCAACTGATAGTCATCAACTATGATTCTCTTTCTTAAAGCAATTACGTTGAGGAAAGAACTTTGTCTTTTAGTTGTGGGTTCTATATAGAGCATTAAGTACAACTGTTTTGAGTATTTTTTTGCTATTGAACTAAAAAATGCATGTAAATAAATATCTAAGGCAGAAAAGTTAAAGAGATAGAAATGCATAAATATTTTGTGTTTAATTGATTTTGTGTTGAATAAATTGTACAAGATGATTATTTTTAGACAAAATTATTTCTATTGGTCCGAACGACATGACATACAATGTTTAGTCTTGTTCGACTATTCGTCTGGACAATGCGTTAGTTGTCTCTCGTTGAGGGGGTGTGTGGTACCCCACGTTTGTCTAACAGCTTCTCATTTGGCAGAGTGATCCGTTGAGAAAGTACAATGTACACAACCTCCTAAAAACATGCTTCCTAGTGTGATCTTCTCGTTTCGAATCAACTCATTTTCTGTTTGTGGATATCAATGAGTGAAACCAGCGACCCCGTTGATGTTCGAAAGCGTTATGGAATTGAAGGGATCCTAAACCTTGGGGTTTATATTGGACCAAAGATGTGTGACGAATGCGAAACCTTAATAGAATTAGGCATGTGAATTTGGGCTAGAATACTTTCGGGTCTAATGTATAAAATATTGTATGTGTAATTCTATAGATTGAATCGAATGATTGGACTCAATTACTTAATAAATTTTATGCGTGGAGTTTGATTTTAAAAAATGAATATTAAATTCAATCCAAGCAATTATTAAAAAGTATTGACGTCCAAATATATCGAATAATATTTGGTTGGTTTTCCATTTTTTTGGAATGGTTGTTTTTAATTTGATCGATTTGGATAATATGAATTAAGTCACGATGATTGTGGTAAAAGAAAAAAATATAGAAATACAATTGACCTGAATATAGAATGAGTCAGTCGGTACGTGGTCATTTTAAGATAAGATAAGAATATATCATATCTGACCATGGTAATCTTAACCAGGGTAAACATGAACATGATCGTTGCAATTGCATTCTAGTAGTGACAACGTTGTTGGGCGTCGTGGGCTACCAATGATCCAAACCCACAAGAAACCTATGGATTCTTCGGAGATATGTCACGACGACAGCACCCCATCGGTGAAAGTCCAAACAATTCACGAGCTACATTCTCTACAGAAGAAGAAGAAGTCAACTCCTATTAGATCATCAACAACAACACAAACTCCCTTTGCCTCTATTTCTGAAGAGGAACGCCAAAGACAACAACTTCAATCCATCAGGTACCTACGTAGTTTCATTACACATATATATCATGATCGTTACTATGAATTGAATTAATACTAATTAATTTGTTGTGATTAATAATGGATCAGTGAATCGTTGGCGTCGTTGACAAGGGAGACAGGACCTAAAGTGGTGAAAGGAGACCCAGCCAGCAAAGGGAGTAGTGCACACGTGGATCACCACCAGCATAGTCCTCTTATTTCAACAGCATTTAATGTTAGCGATAGTGCACTCAAATTCACACATGTCCTCTACAATCTTTCCCCTGCCGGTATTATATATATACTCATCATTGCATGTAATATTTTTGTTTTGTATATATATATACTTACTTCAATTACATATAGAGCTGTATGAGCAAGCGATAAAGTACGAAAAGGGTTCGTTCATAACAGCAACGGGTGCGTTAGCCACTCTTTCAGGAGCAAAGACAGGACGTTCTCCACGTGACAAACGGGTTGTTAAGGATGAGACAACCCAACATGATCTTTGGTGGGGAAAGACGTGAGTGTGTCCTAATCTTCTTCAATATAAAAAAATTACAATATTATCTTAAAATTATATGCCAATTGTTGTGTATATTATAATGTTGATGAATCCAGGGGTTCACCGAATATTGAAATGGACGAACATACCTTCTTAGTCAACAGAGAAAGAGCAGTTGATTACTTGAACTCCCTTGAAAAGGTAAGAAATGATACATTATTTTCTTCATAATCAAGTAAGGGAATGGGATCCATGCCTTAATCTTGGGATCTTTTTTCTTTCTTAAATGTACTTATCACGGGAACATGATGATTCTATGAGTAATTACGTGAGTAAGATCTTCTTCTTCTCCAATAATAATAATAATAATAAAGTTGACTTTGTGGATCAACGTGTCCATGAGTAATCAGATTGCTTGAGATAAGAAGAAAGTATCTGCCAATGCATGGGCGTTCGAGAGTGACATGTCTTCAAATTTCAATTTATCCATATCCATTACAGATACCCGATTCCGATCCATCCATAATTTTTTTTATTTTATAATTTCAGAAAGAAAAAAAACATAGATTATTTTATTTAATCATTATATTTTTATTAAATAATTGATAATACAAGAGTGGTTGGTAGTGCAATCGGGGTGGATTTTTCTTTCTGAAGAAGTCAAATTTAGTCCACCAAAATTAACATAAAACTTTGCGAGCATCAGACTTCAAATAATGAATTAAAATCGCTTGGGAAATTTAGAGACGGAAAAATGTAATAATCGTATCTAATATTGCTAGTTTAGTGTTAGAAATACCAAATTTAGAGACCAACTTTAACTTTTCCATATCTATTTCAGTCATTATAAAATATTTTCTGGTACTATATATAACTTATTATTTTTATATTCTAGATAAAAAGACGGACAATTATGTGTCCGTCTTTCCGTTTTTTTATTGCGCTAACGTGTGTAGATTATCAACGATATTTTATAAAAAATTTACATGTAAATTACAAACGATATTTTATAAATACTAGCGTAAACACGGGCACTCACGTGACTGTCTTTCCGCTATTTTATTGCGCTAACGTTTGAAAATTATAATAAATGTTTGTTTTATGAAATTTTAATTTTGATTAAAAGAAAAAATATAAATGTTTATTGCCTTCAAATTATAACAAATCAATGATTATCTATTTTAATGAAACCAACAATATAACAAAAAAATTAATCTAAATTCTTTTTTTTTAATGACCCTAACAACAATCTTTATTATAGAAAAAGTTGTTGTTTAAGGGTATAATTGGAATAATGAAAAAGTAAGTATAAATCCTTCAAAAAAAAAAGTAAGTGTAAATACATTCATCTACTAGTTTATTACACTTTTTAAATGAGTAAGTATAAATCCTTCACAAAAAAAAGTAAGTATAAATACATTCATCTACTAGTTTGTTACACTTTTTAAGTGATAAAGTAAAAAATGGAACATTTATGTTTGTTACACTTTTATTTTAATATTTAAATTTATTCTTATTCATTTATTACATGTGTTATTTGTATTGAAAATTGAGAGTATTTTTGGAAAGAAAAAGTCGGCCCAAAAAAACTGAAAAGGTAGTTTTCTTTAGATATAATATAGATATGTATCTGTGACTTTCAAATGTAACAAACTCAACAAACCATATTTATATTTTTCAACGACAACAATAATATAACAAATATAAGAAAAATTCTTATCTTTTTTAATAACATCAACAATAAAACATTATTATAGAAAAAAATGTTTAAGTGTATAATTTGAATAAAAAAAAAAAACCAGCCCAAAATTTCTCCAAAACCCCCTATTTTTTTTATATATAGTATATATTTATTTCTTACTTTTTTAATCAAACTTTTACTCTGCCCACTTTTAATTTAAAATTGAGACTTTTAATCACTTCTTTAGCAATTATAGTATAATAATACGTCGCATATTTTTTATTGATAAAACATGATTAAGTTTATTTATATTAAAAAAACATATGAACATTAATTCGTTATTTATTTTAACTTGTTTAATTAACATAAAATAAATGAAAATAAACATAATATTTAATTTTGAGGACAAGAAATATTTTAAAACCAAATAAAGTATTAATAGTAATAAGTGTATTTTAAAATAAACATTAATTTATATGAAAAATAATATTAGTTATGTCATCTCAAATTATTTATTTATCGATTCGTTCAACTATTAGTTTTTAAAATGACACTAGTGACTAGAGAGGCTTTTTTTCCTACATTTCGCAAAAATACTAGAGAAGAGAAGGAATGTGTTGCACTTTGAGAGTCCAAAGTTTTTTATTTTATATTTTATTTAGTGATATTTATGTCATTTCATCGTACACTATTTTATTTTCTCATATTTTACACAATCAAACAAAAGGAGAGAAAACAACTAATGATTATCAATGACTAGTTTCCCTGTTTCTGAACGTGTTAGTTGATCTGAGTTCAGGTTTATGTGAATGATCAATTTCTGAATTGGGATCCAGAACACAGAATCAAAGTCCGAATAGTATCTGCAAGAGCTTATCATTCTCTATTTATGCACAATATGTGAGTACTAATGCAATCACCTATCTTTTTCACACACAAATATTTTAAGCATTACCAAATAATTTCTTGCAACCTTAAAAACTAGATTTAGCATGCACAACTATACGACAAATTTTTTACAGGTGCATTCGACCAACACTAGAAGAGCTAGAGGAATTTGGTACCCCAGATTTCACTATATACAATGCAGGACAGTTCCCTTGTAATCGTTTTACTCACTACATGACTTCATCAACTAGCATAGACATGAATCTTACAAGAAAGGAAATGGTCATCCTTGGCACACAATATGCTGGAGAAATGAAGAAAGGTCTCTTTAGCGTAATGCACTACCTCATGCCGAAGCGCAATATTCTCTCCCTACATTCTGGATGTAATATGGGCAAAAATGGCGACGTTGCGCTCTTTTTTGGATTATCAGGTGAAGTTTGATGACTACCTTTTATCAATTGATGTTTGTGTGTAGCATTGAGTTTCTATTAATCTAGTTAATTTTGTGATCTCTTAGGTACTGGAAAGACTACTCTTTCTACCGATCATAACCGGTATTTGATTGGAGATGATGAGCATTGCTGGAGTGAAAATGGGGTGTCAAATATTGAAGGAGGTTGCTATGCAAAGTGTGTTGATCTTTCAAAGGATAAGGAACCAGATATCTGGAATGCCATCAAATTTGGGACAGGTAACAAACAATCTTCAATTAAGTTTGACAAAATCTATGGTGCCATCCTTCCCACCTGACAAACAATTGTTTTGTTTGCATGTATTTGCAGTGCTTGAAAATGTTGTTTTTGATGAGCATACACGAGATGTAGATTTCTCAGACAAATCTGTAACAGGTAAGTATAAAAATGCAAAACTGAATCATATAGGAAATGAGATTTTAGATGGATTTGTACTAATGTTTTGTAAAACAACACATATTAGCTATGAATATGGTCAGCATAAAACTTAATGCGATAAAATTGCTAAATGTATTAATTAACGCTGGCAGGATTACAATGAATTGAAAAATTATGAAATAACTACAGATTGAAATCATTGGTTATATTACTAATTATATTATATGATTCAAGAATCAGGGATTAAGGCTTACTAATAATTTGGAGCTTTTGATCTTGCAGAGAATACTCGTGCGGCGTATCCTATAGAGTACATACCTAATGCAAGGATACCATGTGTTGCTCCCCATGCAAAGAATGCCATCCTTCTGGCTTGTGATGCATTTGGGGTACTCCCCCCAGTAAGCAAGCTGAGCTTGGCCCAAACAATGTACCATTTTATCAGTGGCTATACGGCATTGGTATTTGCGATACCTTTCTTTTCTTTTTATGCCTTCTTATCATTGGCACCCTGCAGTTGTTGAGAGGGCCAGTAAGATGCTATGCTGCAGCACAAGTTTTTATAGTTAAATTTATCTTATGGCATAGGTTGCTGGGACAGAAGATGGTATAAAAGAGCCACAAGCTACATTTTCTGCTTGTTTCGGTGCTGCATTTATAATGATGCATCCTACCAAATATGCGACGATGTTGGCTGAGAAGATGCAGAAGCATGGAGCTACTGGATGGCTTGTCAATACTGGCTGGTCAGGAGGAAGGTGAGAACTCTAACATGCAACTGCATATATGGTAGTTTTTTCCTCACTAAAAACTAATTTTTCTTCCCTATAATTTGGCAGCTATGGATCAGGCAATCGGATCAAGTTAGCGTACACGAGGAAAATCATTGATGCCATTCATTCTGGCAGTCTCTTGAATGCGAAATACATTAAAACTGAAGTGTTTGGGCTTGAGATCCCAACAGCAATAGATGGAGTCCCAACTGAAATCTTGGACCCCGTAAACACGGTTAGTTAATACTTAATATTCAGTATATAAGTTTTATACAATTATATCACAATTGTGAAGGTATGAACTGTACTTGCATGAACTGCTGCAGTGGCTTGACAAGAAGGCCTACCAAGATACACTTCTGAAATTAGCTGGTCTATTCAAGAACAATTTTGATGGATTTGTGAGCTACAAGATAGGGAAAGATCAAAAGTTAACTGAAGAGATTGTCTCCGCTGGCCCTATATTCTGATTGGAGCTCTTAAGCTGGAAGTGCTTTTGACCAGAACAAAAGATACAAGCTTGGAGATTTATCTGTTTAGAAGCATCTCACTAATCACTTTCATTCTAAAGTCTTCACTGTTTTTGGTTGGCTTGAGCTTGACTATAAGACTATCCGTTTATTTTATTATTGTTTATGCTTTCATCCATAAATTTGTTTTTGTGCGCATGTATTATGATTGAGGTTCCCCCACTTTAAACAAGGCTCCTCCTTCATCTTGCGTTCCTTGGAATATTCGTATATGAATGTCTATCCCACATAGCGGTAGTTTTTACTTTACCTCATGTAAACTTCAAATTACAATAAAGCATAAAAAATAAAAACAGAGAGGACAAAAAGCTATTATAAGTCAATTCGGGAAAAACATACTAAATGTAGTGTAGCTTAAAGAAATAGGTAATCAACTTTTTGCTTTCACTGGACAAATTAAAAGTTTATCAGTTCAGATCAGTGTTCTATTTGAATTGCCTTTTTTTGAATAGCAACTTCTTGAGAGTAAAGGAGACAAACTTACAAAACTCATAACTGATGAACCAATTCTATTAAAGCAAAACACACATGCAAGTGGAGATGGCTAATTCCTAGTAAAAACCCAGTGGGATACTATACTTGGTGAATGTAATAGAAGCAATAGCCTCATTTATCTTCAAAATAATTTATCACGAGGGACCCCAGAAAGCGGTATGAAGGGCACCGATAAGCTGTGTGGTAGAGAGTATCAGAAAATGAGACTGACAAAATTATCATTTTAACAAAAAAAAAAAAAAAAAAGGAGCACAAGAAGCCTGAAAATGCTTTCATCAAATCTTTGAACAACGATTTGCAGTTATACAAACTAGAGTAGAAGATGGGAAGACAAATGAAGGAACACGAGAGAAGTAAGACTCGGTCAAAACACATGCACACACACATACATAATAAGGTAAAGACGGCCAATCTCAGGTTGTAACCTATATTCCTGTTTCTTCAGATACCTCTCCAACTTCATTGCCAAAATAAATCATGGTTATCAAAAAAATCAGTAAATACTAAACATAAAAAATTGCTTAATGATACAAGGCCAAAAATCATATCGATAGTTTTGGTAGGCAGTATAACCATACATTTTCTCCAATAAAGACACGTGCAAGAAGAGCACCCCAGGTGAACAAATTGGAAAGTAGAAAACTATAAAAGTGAAATTTGGACCATGTTGACCCAAACTTCAGTTGCTTTAAAATGCCAACATGTCTATAGTCTAAACAATTATCATCACTTTCAGTTCAGGTAAAGTTTCAATCATAATTAGACATACACGCATTGTATTATCAAAATACCAAAAGATGAACCTTTTTCAGTCAAACACTTCATTGAAAATCAAGTTCAGATAAAAATCACTAGTAATTCCCTATCCATGTTGTATGCAATATATAATAATTTGTCAATGCTTTTACGGATCTCAAGACTTCAACATCTGCAGCTAAATGTGTGTAAGTTACAAGAAAGATCCCATAAAAACGCAGTCAAACAGCTCATTTATTTCCCTTCGACAGATTTGATAACTATAAAGCCTGAGTTCTACTTTTACAGCTTTAATCAGACATTGATTAACTAAGATTCAGCTGATGTGGTTGCATCGTCTTTGTGCTTGATCATACCAGAATCCACAAGAATGGGAACCTCCGCTGCAAGCCACGGGGCAAGACCCAAGCAAAGTGCATGTGCTATACCAAATCTAGGGCTGTAAAAGAAAGCCGAGGATACAAAAAATTTAGACTGATTTATACATGATTTATACACTATACACTATCAAAAGTTTAATATCACTAAACAATAAACATCATGTAGAGAAATTAGTGCAACATATACACACTATACATAGAGATTTGTCATAGCACTACTGCAATAACTAGAGTGCAAATAAAACTTAGGTAAGTTAGATTCTTTATTATGAATTATGATTGTGAGATCAAATATTAGACTCTAGATGTTTGGATACAAAGCTGTCTCTTTCATATTTTAAGGAAGCTCCATTCCATCACAACTATAGCCACTAAAAATATAATTTAAACTCATCATATTCAATGCTATTATTATAATCGAGAAAGTGACAGGTTTAGTGAGAATTATGGATTGCCTTAATAATTCCCAAATGGATGAAAAATTGGAAATGGACTATATGGTGTTGGTTTCATCTACGTCTATGGATTCATGAAGTGAGTAATTTAGTTCTCTCTTCTTTTTTTCTCCAGGTTTCAAACTCCCTTAAGGTGTCAAGACCCCTTTGAGTTGGCGTGTACAATTCTCAAGCTCACATGGTTTGTGGTTTCAGCACCCATGATTTTTAGGAATATTTGTAGCAAAAAGGTATCATATCTCAGTGTTCATGTCCCTATATACACGCCTCAGAAAAATGGCATCATAGAACACAAAAGTTGCCGTTTATGTATGCCTTTGGCTCTCCCCAATTCAGGGTGGAAGCTCTGTCCACAAGTGTCTTTGTCATCAATGCCCAGTCTACGTGTGATTTTTTCGGGCAATAGTGCCAATCATAAAGGCTTCTTGTGTTAGGATACCACTTCTCATCGCTTACGTATCTCTAGGAATTTTTTTTCTTTTATCAATAACACTTGTTTCCCATGTTCTAAACCTTCCTCTGATGGTTATGTTACTCTTGTTGATTTTTCTCATGATCCTCCTTCCCTGGAACGGTTTAAATCAGGTCAAATTTACGTTGATACGCAATTTTACTTTGTCCTTGACCCTGCACTAGCACCCTTGTCGTGACCTTCACATGGGTGTCTCACCCGCCTAATATGTATGAATTAGGCACATATATTCATACTTGTTATTCACTGGCAGTTAAAGATGTTTGTTGGGTCACATCACAGAAGTGAACTACGTGCCCTTCCAGAAAATTTCACTTGGGACATTGTTCCTCAGCATCCAATTGTGAAACTCGTTGCGGCAAAATGAGACTATTTGGTGAAGTTGAATTATGATACTACTTTCAATAGTCACACTGGGTAACTAAACAGAAGTTTGGTGGGATTGTGACAAGACATCTGCACCCTTCGCAAAAATGACTAGTATTAGGACCGTTCCAACTATAGCTGCTTGTCAAGGCATGTTCACTTACTCAAATATTTGATGTGAAAATTCACATTACCATCAAGGGATTGTGTTGTACGATAGGGAGTATAATCAAGTTTTGATCCTTTACTCTTAGGAATTTGAGACCTTGAGGGATCAATTAAGTTTTGATTCTTTAGTCGTGAATCGTGATGGGACTTAAATACCAAAATTCTCGGTGGTTAGAATTCAGCAAAACAGTAAGAGGTGTTGTAAAATCTTCCATACCCATCACAAAGTTAACATCATTTGATCACCTAAAATTATTTCATTCAATTCAGCAAAACAGCAAGAGGTGTTGTAAAATCTTCCATACCCATCACAAAGTTAACATCATTTGATTACCTAAAATTATTTCATTCAATTCGAACCAATCTCATACTAAGAACAAGGTTCTATTTCCAATTGGGCCTGTTTGGATTGACTTATTTGAGCTTATCTATTAGCATAAACACCTGTGAGGCTATTTGGAAGAGCTTCTGAAAACCAATGTTGTTAAATAGCGGCACTATAGCGTTATTGGCTGCATAGCAAAATTTGAACAAATCCCTATTGTTTGGGATACGCTGTTTAATACAAAATACTGTGAAATAGCTGCTATAGCAGCAATGTAGCAGTGTTGCGTAGCAAAATTTAAACAAATTGGTATTTCCTACGATCTGTGATTGACAACACTGATGGAAACAACTTGTTTTATTTATGACATGTTCATAAGCTTACGAAAGCAGCTTCAATTTATTTTATCTTTTGTTATAAAAATAACTTATCATAAGTGTTTATACCATAAACACTTGTCCCAAGTGATTATTAAGTTATTTATCCAAACATTGTCTTGTTCAAAGACTAACCAAGAGCATGTTTGGATAAACAGCTTATTTGCAGTTTATAGTACACGTGCTCATGTATAAGCTTTGCATAAGATATTTTTATAGCAAAAGATAAAATATCGTTAAATTGTTTTTCTATTATATGCTGTAAGTTGTTTTTGTAAGCTATATTTTATAACTTATGAAAGTGAGATGAAAAAAGCTTATGAAAATTGTCATAATCTGTTTTCATAAATTCTCTCAAACAGTATCACAAAACTTATGCCAGTAAATAAGGTCAAATAAGTCAATCCAAACATGCCCCAAATCCTAATACAAAACAATGTCACGATAATCCCTAAGAATCTAACAATAACATAGCAATGCTTAAAGGAGTAAAAAAAAGTACCAATTTTTGGCCCAGAGGGGCTTGAAATGAACAGTCAAGCATATCTTTCCACCCCTATACATCTGAAAATAAAACAAATGAAAAAAGATATTAATTAATTGATAATGAAAAAACGAAGATAAAATTGAAATTGAAAGGCGAAAATGACCTTTTGAGTCTTGCCATCCAATTGAGGGAGTTCAAGCTCGGGTGCAGTGGAAGGATAAGTGACGGGAATATCGAATTGTAGATCAAATTCATACTTGAGAAGATTATAGACATACCAGCATTTACCGGTCCAACGTGTACCTTCAGGATTGGAGGCAGAGATACGAAACCAATCGTTGTCGTTGGATTTGTTCATCTGAGTGTAAGCAATAAGAGACTTGTACTCTTCCTTCAGCCTGGTCGTCCATGCCGCTCCGTCTCGAGGACCTGCCTTTGTTGTTAGCAATGGGATCTGTGTTAGCGTCGACTTCGTGTTCGGGTCCCAACCTTCCATTTCTCTCTTCTCTTCTTCAGCTTTCAACACACGCAACCTAGTTATGCCTTAAGATCACTCACTCAGAATAACAACACATATTATTTTATTTTTTTTGACAAATCAGTATATTTTGATATACTTTAAGAATTAATGAGATAAATAATATAATTTTTAATTCCATCATCACAACTCGCTCAATTTGTTAAAATCACTGACAGCCTAAAAAGCCCCAATTTCAAAGCTATGAAACCCTAACTCCCAAATTGGAGAAGATTGAAATATTTATTTGCAGCAATCACAGAACATAACAGATTGAAAGGCAATATTATTATTAGAATTGAAAAAGAACCAGAAGAATAAAAATATATTGAAAATTAAAATTGAAGATTGAAGCACAGAGCACGGTGAAGAATAGATGAGTGAAAAGGAATAACAAGACAAACCTGCAATGCGATATGGGGACGAGACTGGTTGATGGAATAGATGAGTGAAAATCGGCAACTCTGTGTAATTAAATTGGACACTTCAAGTCTACAAGTACAGTTACTTCCTCACTTCAAAAGAAAATAAATGAGTAATACCTTTTCGTTCGAAGAATTTTCAAAAATCAGTCAAATTCGTCCTAAATTTTGTGAAATATCTATTTAGTCTTTGAATTTACAAAATGTTAATCAAATTGGTCCCACCGTTAAGTTGGTCTGTTAACGGAGGTGACGTGTACTGTTAAGCTTACCACGTCAGATGTCACGCAAGCAGAGACTAATTTAGCCGAAAATGATGAAATTACCAAGGACCAGATTGATTGATTTACAGAAAATTACAAATTCCCCAAATATCTCTTTTTCCCCGACGTCTCTTTCTTCTCAATGTCTCTTTCTTCCCCAAATATATAAATTTGGAACCCTAATTTTATAATTTGTCACTTAGAGTTCAAAATCCCCAAAATTTCTTCCATTAATTGATGACAAAGTTCTTCCCCAATTCAAAAAACTTAAAAACCTAATTTTTTTGATTGAATTCAAAATCCAAAAATCCCCAAAAATTGTTCAAGCTTTGGTGTTCAGAAATCACTGGTGTTTGTTTATGTCTGTCATTTGAAATCACTACTCCTCTCATGTCATATCTCCTTGTAGTTCCCTGAAATAAAATCAATCAAATCTGACTTTCAATTATAACACTATCCATCAAACCAGTCCTTAAATTATCACAATAAGTATCAAATCGATCCTTATTTTAATCTCCGTTATACCTGTCTAGAAATTGCATCGGTTACAGGTCCATTATCTTTTGCACCTCAATAGCAACATTCTCTTTTTCCACCTCAGTAGCAACAACATTTTCCACACATGCCACATCACCTTCTACTTGTTCTTGAGGCTCGGTATCAATCCAATCTTTTGGTCTCCTTTCCACACCTTGTTTCACACAACTTCTTAAGTTATGTCTCATCAGTCCACATCTCCCATATTGAGTGTCGTTGTAGGTTTTCTTCATGTTACTCACACAAATAGGTTCCTGATTGCCATCCTTTCTCCTGTTCTTCTTTGGTGGCACAGGTTTTTCATAAGGTGTTGGTTCCCAATAAATTTGAGAATTCACAGGTTGAATAAAGTAGCTATAAGTTTCCCTATATGATCCAAGGGTCAACCAAGCTTTTTGGACTTGTTTAATTTATGATTTTTGGCTATGTAATGTACTTATGACTTATGACTTGTTTAACTTATGAACATCAAATGTACTTATGACTTGATGGTTATGTAATGTTCTTTTTTGGCTATGTAATGACTTATTAACATCAAATGTATGACTTATGATGGTATTTAATGTTCTTTTTTGTCTATATAATGTTCTTCTTAGACAGGTATAGCTGAGACCAAAATAAGGATCGATTTGATACTTATAGTGATAATTTAAGGACTGCTTTGATGGATAGTGTTATAATTCAAGGTCTGATTAGATTGATATTATTTCAGGGAATGGGTACAAGGAAATATGGCATGAGAGCACCAGTGATTTTAAATGACAGACATAAACAAACACCGGTGATTTCTGAACACCAAAGCTTGAACAATTTTTGGATTTCGAATTCAATCAAATAAGTTTTTAAGTTTTTTGAATTGGGGAAGAACTTTGTCATCAATTAATTGATGAAATTTTGGGGATTTTGAACTCTAGGTGACAAATTATAAAATCAGGGTTCCAAATTTATATATTTGGGGAAGAAAGAGACGTTGAGAAGAAAGAGGCGTTGAGGAAAAAGAGATGCTGGGGGATTTGCAATTTTCTATTAATCAATCAATTCAGTCCTTCGTAATTTCATCATTTTCGGCCAAATCAGTCCCTGCTTGCGTGGCATATGACGTGGTAAGCTTAACAGTATACGTCACCTCCGTTAACATGCCAACTTAACGGAGTGACTGATTTGATCGACATTTTGTAAATTCGGGGACAAAATAGATATTTCGCAAAATTTGGGGACGAATTTGGCTGATTTTTGAAAATTAAAGGACGAATTTGAGGCATTACTCGAAAATAAATATTGTACAGTCACCTACGTTAACCTTTTCTTGTTGTCTTTCTAACACAGTAACACTAAATTTTGTCAAGAAAATTATCGTTGACACATTTGGTTAGGCTAAAAAACACAACTAAAATACCAAAATATCCTTCGGCAGTTAAGTACCGAGGAAAATGGAACCGGCTGCAGTTTACAACCGAAGAAAACTTCGGCAGTTAACTACCGCCAGTTCCATCTGCAGTTAACTGCTGATGCGTCCTGATGCTATTGCAGAGGCAGAAGCTTCAGCTTCTGATCCTGTAATGTGTTAAAAACACGTACATAATGTCATCACAAATATCACAGCTTAATTGGCGCATAATGTGTTCGAATGGCAAAACAAAATTGGCTCAATTTCACAAACATTGATTAAACGAACAAACTAATGAACCAATGTCATCAAAATACAAACAACATAATGTCATCAAAATACAAACATACAGACATAATGTCATCATAATACAAAAAGTAAAAAACAAGTCTTAATCCTACTGCTGGTTCTGATCCTGTTGATGCTGTTGTTGTCGCCTCCTCGGCCTCTGGCCTCGCCGCCTGCTCAATATCGGTGCGATCTGCTCCCTAACATGGCTCATGGCCTGAAACCATTGATCAGGGCTCATGACCTCCGCCTGGCCCATCTGTGCATCAGCGTAGGCAACAACGCCACTAACCATGTCATAGGTATCAGACGAGCTTCTCGCCTCGTACCGCTCCCACTGCTCTGCAATGATTTACTCTTCATTTGCTGGCCTCGGAAGATCTCCTGGAAGAGGTGGCAAAATCTGAGGGTGAGACACCTCAGTGTACCATAACACATAGCCCTCCCTCACACGCCATGTCTCCTCTCCTGCCGGCTCACCCCAATCAGGCTCCTTAAGCGTGCAAGTGTTGAAGTCAAGGAATGCCTGCACAATCTGAGGCGGTTGCAGCTCTACAACATCCGTCGGATGTCTAGGGATGGTCTTTACGTATCTGTACTGCCGCAAAACCCTCTCAGGCAAGTGACGGTACACCCTATGAACATCGCACATAATCCAACCTGAATACCAGAAAACCTCCTCAAATGTCTGGATCTCTTTGTGCTCTTCGTACAGCCTCCAACATACGTCATCAAACTGAATACGATCCAGCAATGAGCGATACGTCATCCCCTCTCCATGACCCTTCTATAACGCCCACCTCGACGCCACCGGATAGTTTTTAATGTAGTTGGGATTTGGATCAACACTAAAAAACTTAGGAAAATACGCCAAAAACGCCTGCACAAACCAAACAAATCACATTTATAAGTTATTACGCACGAAAAATATAACAAAAAAATAAAAGTTAAGGTTCACATTTATAAGTTTCTTACAGTGAGCAGTGTCACGCTTCCCCCAAGAGCTCTGTCTCCAGGCAAACAAGCCTCAGCTAAACAGTGGTATAGGTATGCTAGTGTCATCCCTCCCCAAGAATATTTATGCATCCCCGTGTAGCCGTCCTCCATGGTCGTCAGATAGACCAACTCGATGCGTTTGTTGCTTTTATCACTAAACAACAAGCATCCTACAAGATATCGAAGATAACACTTCACACAAAATGTTCTAACCCTCTCCAGCTCCTCTGGATCCGCCAATCTGGTAGCCCTATCAAGGTACCTCGTATATAACTCCCTCAGCTTCGGATAACTAATGTACCCACCATACTCTTCACCGCAATTTTTCTCTGCATCCGTCTGCAACACACCTAAGTGCCTCACCATTAGTGTCGTTGCCTCGTGTCTCAACATCTTCTTCCCATGGCTCAACATCCGCCCTTCAATTTGAAGATGCATAAGACATGTGACATCATCCAAAGTCACAGTCATCTCCCCCAAGACCATGTGAAAACTGTTGGTCTTGGGATGCCGCCTCTCGCATAATATCATCAGCAAAGCATGAGGCACAGTGGCATAGCCCAGATAAACCAAATCATGTAACCCGCTCTCCTTAAGCTTCCCCAAAACCAGTCAGCATTCTCGTTTGGACCTCGTATACTCAAAATCTTAGCCCCATGATTAATCGGTTTTACAACACGCACCTTACGAACCTAAAATAATAGAAAAATAAACATAGTTTAAACAATGTAAACATTTAACTAAACATAATAAAACTTACACATGCAAAAATAAAAATCACCAATTTAAATTGCCGCACGAGAATAATTAAACAAAAGAAAAGAATTAAACAAAAACACATATAAAAGTTGATATAATAATTAAACAAACACACATATATAAAAAAATTAAAACATTAATTTGTGTTGCACATGATAATTTTAGACAACTAAAAATTACACTTACGTCATTTGAATTATACCAAAGCCGCAATGCCACATGTTTGGCATAAGAGTGTAACAGAGATATATTTTTCGGTCCTCCAGGAAAGGGAGGCTCCAAAAGTAACACTGTTGGGGCAGCCACTGCTACAATGTCATCATGCTCTGGTATATGCTGCTAGCCATACCCACCATCAGTGACATCGTGGTGTACCTGATCATGATAATTCAGGTACTCCACCTGACTCAGGTCCATCACATGTGACTCTTCAAGCTGTGTAGCCTGAGCAATCACTGAACCATCCCCCCCCCCCGACCTCTTCCCCTCTTTGGGATGTGTGCGTTTTAGTGCCATAGCACGCCTACCACCAATCATCTTAAATGGATCAATGGGTTGCCCCTGATCAGACGTATCTACAAAAAAAATATTAAATAATTAACATCATTGCCATAACCTAATCAAACACATTAAACATAAACTAAACATAAACATTCACATTAAACCTAAACTAAACATAAACATAATCAAACAAATTATAAGTACTTTGTGTGCATCATTTCAATATAATCTAAACTAAACCTTCACATTTCAATAAACATAATCATAAACATAAACATAAACATAAACATTCAATATAATCATTATAATCGTCATTTCAACATAAACATAAACATTCACATTTCAATAAACTTAAACATAACTAAACCTAAAACCATTCAATATAATTATCATTTCAATATAATTTTTGTGCATCATTCCCATCATAACCTAAACATCATTCAATATAATTCTCAAAATCTAAACTAACTAAATAATCAATAAAATTGTCATTGAGGTATTTCATCAAACACTTTGTGTGCAAAGTATCAAACATACTCAAAATGTGTTCTTTTGCCACCATTCAAAACCACATTATACTCTAACATCATTCAAACATCAATTAAAGCAACTACATGCAATCATCAAAATTTTAAAGGGTTAATAGGTCTTTACCCCCTGTAATA
>Ga0315913_1002756_pt1 | contig 20834 bp, 11 predicted proteins | sample MpolsnodulesMG_FD_207736 | JGI IMG/M metagenome (GOLD analysis project Ga0315913, IMG submission 207736) | Medicago polymorpha root nodule microbial communities from Los Angeles, California, United States - small nodules | ecosystem: Host-associated > Plants > Roots > Nodule | place: USA... | reverse complement strand
TAAAAACGTTTGCGGCAATTAATTTTATGAACTGAATCATACTATTTTTTCGATTCAAGTAAAGTTTTTACTTTCTTATTTTCGCTGTATTTGTTCTCTTATATGACCCGGGCGTCAGCACGGGTCAATGGACTAGTTTTATATTAAAATAGGTCGGTTCAATTTGACCTAGACGATTACTTACCGATGGTAACACCAAAATTATTTTTTATATTTATTTATATGAAGAATATTTATGTCACTTATATCATCTATTAGGAACAAAACTATTTGATTAATTAATTGCTTCACTGCTTGTGATTTCCATGAATAAAACTCGTCTTCATTTGGGCTTCAGTCCTCTAGTTTGTATTGTGAAAAAATAAAATAAAATTGGTCTCCATTAACTTGTTTCTTTAATACCAAAATAAAAAAAAAATAAAAAAAAAATATTTGTTACTGGTACACCAGAATTAAAGAGTTTAATCATTTCTTGTTACTAATGTTTTTTACACTATCATCTATGTGTATTGTACAAAAGAAAAGTGCTACAAACATTCTCTCTTTAATGGAAGATGAATTTTCTCAATTGTTTTTATCTCATGTGTTGCTAATCTCACCATTGAATTTTTTTCTCTCTCATGTTTTATATTAAAAATTCAGCTTACCTTTTTTCATTCAATAGCGAAATTAACAATACGTGAGAGACATGAGACAAAAACAATTGAGAGAATCAGTTCTCTATTTTAACATCGTCTTTAACAATCACTTTTGTGTTATGATGAAATTAATATAGGCTCCATCACTTTATATTAAACATATTTCTATATCGTGTGATCAAACATTAATTTGATTTCCCCTCAAAAGAAAAATCATTAATTTGATTTAATAAAAAAGAAAATAAGTGTAATAAAGAATGTTGAAAAAAGATTGTTCTTAGGCCCCGTTTGGATTGGCTTATTTTGAGCTTATGTGGGTTTATCTACTCCCATAAGCCTTTTTAAAGGTGTTTGGGTAAATAAATAAAAATAGCTTATCATAGTTTCATAAGCTGCTTATGCCATATTTTAATAAGCCTAAATTTTCAGCTTACCCTCCGGCTTAACAAGGAGCTTATGAATTTATGTAACCTCCTTCGATTCTCTCTGGATCCACTTTTTCAAAATATATATTTTAATTATAATGTTAGTTATCTTTGGCGGTGCATGAGTAACAAAATTGCTATATACTTATCTTATTAAAGTAACACACGTAACTAAGATTTTTATTTTTATTTTTTTAAGGAAGATTTTTATTTTTTTTGTTACGTAACAAAATGAAACTGAATAAAAAAAAAAAACTTAACTTGTCTTTTTTGGTAACAAACTGTACACTAATATCTATATATATGGTAAGTTTATTTACACCTCTAATGAATATTGATATTTTTTTTAAGGACGAATATTGATTATACTATATATATATATATATATACATATATATGTGTGTGTGTATGTATGTAATTATAATTAATATATTATAATATTGTTTTTTTACATCTTGATTAATTTTATCAAAAAAATCTTGATAATTGTGGTTCGATTCTTTGATTTTTTTGTTAAATGAAAAATATTTAAAATTTTGATAATTGTTTATGCAATGTCACATCCAAACACTTCAATTTATGTAAGTACTTTTTAGTGTCCATATCCAAACATAAATAGCTTATCAAGTACAAGAGCTTATGATGTAAGCTCTAATGTTATAAGCCCTAATGCTATAAGCATCTATATAAGCTGTTTATCCAAACGGGGCCTTAGACCAAAAACATAGTTTGTAACTTATTTTAGTTATAGCTTTTTTAAGAAAAAAAAATCACTTATTCTAGTTATAGCTTTTATTAAAAAAAAGTGATTTTTATTACAGTAAACAAACTTAAAATAAATTCTGATTTTTCATATAATCTCTACATTATAATCTCTAAATTATTTTATATCAAAATCACTTTTATTTTAATTTGTAATAAACAGGCCCATAAGCTCATATGAAAAAACACTTTTTTGTCAGACGAGCTTATAAGCTATAAGCTATAAGCTCATCGAGGTGTCTTACCAAACAGACCCTTTCAGTTCTTTCATTTATCTCTCTCGTATTATTTATTAAGGATAATTTTGTAAAACAACTTATAATATCTTTTTTTCACACAAAAGTAATTATATTTTGTAATCTCGTAGTATTAAACTAGACATTTCAATACACTTCTTCGTGAACTTAACTCAGTAGACAGAGAACGTAGAAAAAAAATTCAGTTGGTAGACACAATAAATAATATTTGCAAGGTACCCAAACAGATTAATAGACAAAACGGCGTGGATAGCAATTGTGAGCAAATTATTTCCCCTTGGGACAAAACCCAAAAAACAAAAGAAGCCCAACAAAAAAAATGTAGAAAGAAAACGTACTTTTTTCTTTCTTGATTGAGAACCAGAGGGACATACATTTAGTTTACATCAAGTACTCCTGTCTTCCTTCGGTTTCTCTCAATCTCGCTCGATCACTTTCAGTTTCAACAAAATAAAACCCCGCTTGAGGAATTTAACTCCCTTCATAAACCTTCTTTCGTTTCCATTGGTATTTTCTCCCACATTCATTCTTTTTTATTATTATTTATCTTTGGATAAGACCACCGTCAGATTGAATTTCATTTATTTTCCATGCCAATTCATCATTCTTATTTCATTATTTTTGCTTTATAATTGTATTCATAATGAATATATTTTTGTTCACTCTTATTGATTGCAATATCATTACTAGTATTTCGAATTGGAGGCTTATTTGCTTAGATGTCCAATAATAATCCACAATATCCAGGTTTACAGGTACAATACATAACCTTGAACTACAAATTTTTTATGATTTTAAATGTTATTATTTTAAATTATATTTTTTCTATTTATTTGTTGTAATAGCCAATTCGGCCTCCGATTCCCGGTTCAATGGATCCTCAGCGCAATTTCGGTCAACTCATGCCGGTCCAAGTAATGCTTTTATTTTATTTTCACCGACTGTTATGGTATGGAATCAGCTCTAGGTCAAATTATTGCATATATGAATAAATCCATTTGTTTCTGCAGTTTCGCCCTGTTGTTCCTCCGCAGCAGCAGCAGCAACAACAATTTGTTCCAATGCCGGCTCAACATTACCACCAACAGTTTAACGTTGGAATGCCGCCTCAAAATCAACAGCCACAATTTTCTCAACCAATTCAACAGTTTCAGCCAAGAGTTGGTCAGCAGTTACCACTCCCATCCCAGATGATTCCAATGCCGGTTCCGAGGCCGAATATGCAAACCTCGTCTGAATCGATGATGCCACAGCCTGATTCTCAAGCTCCGAATGGATACACACCAGGTTTAGGTGGCCCAGGAATGTCAATTTCGTCATCGTTTATGGTAAAGATTTGGCTTGTATTTATAGTGGATAATTTACTTTAATACCTTATCACACAAGTGCTGATTCAAGGTTTGCGTTTATGCAGTTTGCATCATCCTCTTACGGTCAAGCGCCACAAAATAATTTTAATTCTACTAGCCAATACCAACCCGTTCCCCAAATCCAACCTCCTGCTGGTTCATCGTCCCAGAGTATTACTCCCGGTACAGCTCCTCAGAGCAACGGCGAGCAACCCACAGTTACAACTGTCATGCCTTCAGTATGAGTCTTACTTATTTTTGACTTCACACGGATTCTATGTTTTAACTCAGCGGGAATTTTATTCAGTCTCTATTTATTTATTTCAGGCTACAATTGTCCAGCCACACAGCTCCTCAGATTGGATCGAGCACACTTCTGCTACTGGAAGAAGGTAAACAATTCAAATTTTTAGTAGTGATCTTAGGTTACTGACCATGATTGAAAATAGATATGGGGTAAGAATAGGTGAGGCTTACAACCAGTCTTTTTAATATGCTATCCCCTTAGCACGTATCATCAGGTTTGAAATTCTCCTTTGTAGAATTTTGTGCCTGTCTTCATTACGCCCCTTGTCCTTTTTTTACCTATCATATGGGCTAGGCTCCAACCATAGTTTAGGTGTAGGCAGTAGTTAGCTTACCCTGATGGTATCATTCTTGATTAAAATGGTATCGAACCTACAAATAAAGAGAGTAGTTGCCTTAGATATCTTTAGTTTTTCATTTTCAGTTTAATATTTGTCCATTTCATTTTACCTAAACTGGCTATTCGACTTGTAATATAGTTAATGGATGGATTCTTACTGTCATCACTCTTGTTACCGATTGCAATTTGTTTACATCTCTAATCCTTCTTAACTTTTGGTTTTCATAAAAAAATATTTCAACAAACCATCTAAGGGAAGGGAAATTACCATTATTATTTGGTATATAGACTTATCCCCTGGCCCTATGTTGCCGTCAATTTATAAATATTCTTGATGTACATTTGATGACTTAGGTCAATTTTATATTCTCTTTTTGCAATGCTCAAAACTTTTCTAGTACAATCTGTCTACAAGTCTCAGTTTATAAACTTTCTCTTTATTTTACAGATTTTACTACAATAAGAGGACTAAATTATCTAGCTGGGAGAAACCTTTTGAATTGATGACACCTATTGAGGTGAGTCATACCGTTAATTTCATTTTCATGTTGTTGTTTGATTTGTTGGTCATGCCCTAGGATCTTATACTGTTTGGGTTTCTGGTGAAAGTTGAGAAATTTACATGTCTCTTTTGGTCACTTAGTACAGTATTAGCTGTGTAAAAAATATTCAAGTTTAATTGTTATTTGCTTTCTATTTGTCCATGTGTGGTGAAAATAATCCGGTACATTAGCTCACTCTTCATTGAATGGGTTTTCTCTCAGGCAGGCAACCATCAATCTTGACTTTTACGTCTTATTGTAAGGTCAGTTTTGTGACAATTGTCGGTTGGACTGTCTGATATCAGCTTTGTTTTTCTTGGATGATGCTGTAGAATATTTTTCTTACATTCTTCTAAAATTTAAAATGAATTATGCTAGCAACACACATTCTTCTCAATACACTCTCTCTAATTGGTTTGATTTTAAATAGGTCCCACTAAATTTATGTGGGGCCTACATGATATTTCGGGATCCAATTGAATTGTAACCAATTAGAGAGTGTGTTAGAAAGTGTGTTGTTAGCACTTCTCATTTAAAATATAGAATGGAAATTATTCCCTTCAAATCAGAAAGAATGACAGAGAACAGTTGATTTTGTCCTAAGATTATTTTTAGTATCCATTGTTTAATACATAATAAAAATTCTTATTCCTTCATTGTGTGCTGAACAGTTACATATACATGTTTAAGTTCGCTTTTGAAAGTAAAGCGCTCTTTCTCTGGTTCCATTTCATGTGTGTGCACATACTTTTATTTTTCTTTGATGTGATTTCTACTGTAGATAATTACCGTCTTCTATTTGCTTCATAGGCATTGATGGACAATGCATAAATTATGTTGATAATATACACTGTATGTTTAAATAAGAAAAGAACTGTAATGATAGATCTCTTATTCAATCAATTTTTAATGATCAAATAACAAAGATAAGTGTCGATCAATGTTAAGGCGATTTCGGATGACATTATAGTTCTCTGCACAAAGCTAATTCAATGTATTCTAAGAGACAGATTCTAGTATGTCCATTTTGCCTAACATTTTGAGCATATGGTGGTTGTCTATTTGTATCACTCCAAGCACCTCAAAGTTGGTGGCTGTTTTTTATGCCTTTTCCACTTTTACTTTACATGTGACTCCCATAGCTTTAAGATGCTTACAGTTATAGGTACATGTGGTGCTACTCTATTGAGAGGTAGAATATGCATGGTGCCTTTGCTACTTACTGTATCTACTTTTTTATTTTAATGTTTTTAAATTCTATCATTGCATCATTGTTTAAATTGTTAATAAAATGTGTGTGCATTGCGCATGCCCGATGCTTCTAAATGTTTAGACAATTTTTTGTATTTATTTCAGACTAATGGTTTCAAATATTGTTATTTATGTATTGATCCAAAAGAATGTTACCAATCTTCCTGTTTGTAGAATAATGATTACTTAAAAATATCGGCATTGATTTTTGGGAAATGCCAACTTGTGCCCTAGCCCCTAAGGGCACAAGATAAGGATCTTAAAATAGAATTAAAAAATAAGTATTGCATTGAAAAGACAAGTTTTTAAGCTTTTAAGGTTATGAATGCACAATTTCTAAGATTAAATTTCTACATTTAGTTTCTTATCTTGTGCCCGTAGGGCACAAGTTAGCTAGACCCTTGATTTTCTTATGTATTGCCCATGCTTTGGAACTTGGGTTTTCTGCTATGGAAGCAATAAGGCAATAAGCTGTACTGCTTTCTATTTCTTCTTTACGCGGTTTACTCTGCAGTGCTTTCTATTTCTTCTATACGCGGTTTACTGCTGTCTGATTTTAGGATCTTAGAAAGGTGACTGTGAGTGATGGTTACAAAGAAAATTTGCAGGTGCATTCATTTATGGACTCTTGGTATAAATGTACAATGTATCTGTTAAGGTTTGACTTGGAAGAGAAATAAAAATATAAAATGTGGAAGCTGAATATAATTGGCATTACTATAATATGCGGCCTCTAAATTTTTTGCATCTTCAGATGACCATTATGTGCAAATATTTGTTAAATTATTATTTACTCGTGGTCTGAACTCTGAATGATTGGGGACTAGAGTAATAGTAGGCAGTACAAATTCATATATGCCAATGAACTTAATATTTTTGCTTAGGAATGATAATAAATATATAAGGAGAATTAGGTTGGTTTTCTAAGTTCTTAATGTCAGCTGGCTTGCTAGTAATTGTTCCTTTACCTTGCCCAATTATTTCCTGGATTTGCTGTTTCCTATCAAATTATTTCTTTAGAAGGAACTCTCCTTATAATAAGCTATCCACTTATTCCATTCTTTTCATTTTGTTAGAGGGTAGACGCATCAACAAACTGGAAGGAGTATACGAGTCCTGATGGAAGAAAGTGCGTCTTGGCTCTGTTAATTTGTCTTTTTCTTCTGGTTTTAATGCTTGTTACTGATTTTTCTTTTCACTTTTCTGAAAATTTGTAGGTATTACTACAACAAGATCACTAAGGAATCAAAGTGGTTACTTCCCGAGGAACTCAAGGTTTCCTCCATTGAAAACAATTTATTTTATTTTTTTAAAATATTCTAGGTTATTTTGTTCCACTTGTTTTTGTACTCATGTTTCTTTCCTGTATTTGTGTTTTGCTTCAAGTTTGCCCGTGAGCAAGTTGGAAAGGCAATGGTCAACGGAACACTTCCTGAGCCATTACTGACTCCCTGTACTCAACCCTCTACAAATTCTGTGACTGAAGCAATGCCTAGTGCAGATAATTCATCTTTACCTGCTCAAGGCGAACAATCAAGTCTTATTTCAGTTGCGCCAGTTGTTACTATGTCCCCAAGTAATTTGCAATCTGAGATAACTTCTGGATCACGCGATTCTCCTACTGCCATCGCTATAACTGGAACAAAAGTGGATGAACCCGAGGTGCCCGTAAATATTATCACTCCATCAGATTCCAGCGTGGGAAGTGATAAAGCTTTTGTTTCTGATATTAATACTGCTGCAACACCAATGTATTCCCTATGCTGCTAGTTTCATGTTCATTCTATGATTTCGTTTTTGTCTGCTGGTACGTCATTTTATTTATTTCTTGTAAAATGTTGTAGGAATGACGTCAGTAACGTTTCAGCTCAAGATACTGTAGGTTCTGCTGATGGAGTTCTAGGAGAAGATAAAGAAGTATGCTTCTCTTATTGTAATCTTAATGTCTCTTAGATAATTTTTTTTCTGGCGGTTAGCAAGCTGATTAAATCTTTATTTATGCAGGATGGAAAAATTGATTCAATAGGGGAGAACGTTAATGACGTGGCCTCAGAAACAAAGTCAGTTGAGCCAGAATCCTTAGTTTATGCGAATAAGATGGTATGAGAATGAAATATTTTGTCAACTCTCTCTCTCTCTCTCTCTCTCTCTGTTCCTAGGCATTGAGCATATGCTATATTTCTTTTCAGGAAGCTAAAGATGCATTCAAAGCACTCTTGGAGTCTGTAAATGTTGGATCTGACTGGAATTGGGAACGGGTATAGTGATCTAAATTCATTGATATATTTTACTTGACTTATTTATATAAGTTATTACTTTTTGAACGTTTCTCCTGTTTGTTTGGTTTGCTTGGCATTGACGTTCAGGCTATGCGATTAATAATTAATGACAAAAGGTATGGTGCCTTAAAATCTCTCGGAGAGAGGAAGCAAGCTTTCAATGAGGTAATTCTTATGTAACCATGGAGAGGTCTTTTACTCCCGTTTCTCTTGGCACTGGTTTATTTTTTCCGCTTGCCTGCACTTCACTTTAGCTCAAATATGTCATCTGTCATTATCTCATTCAGTATCGATCTTCTTTCATATTTATTGATCACAAATATATAGATATTAAAGATGGAAGATTTTATGAAGATAATTCACTTCGTATGGATTTTTTTTTTTAATGCTTTTTGAATATTTGACTTGTTATGAACTTTTTTAAAAAACGAATAAAATCTCCTTCTGGTAGCATAAAATTTGGCTAATTAAGTTCAGACCGGGTTAAATTTCCTGTACTTGTCGGAATCTATTTTCATCTTTTCTTGGGACTTCCTATTCTTCCTTTGACTTCCTATTTCCTTTATTTAGGCTTGATTATATCGATCCTAAAATTGTTGTTCATTTGTTATACTTATATCCACAATCCCCTCCATCTCTTTTGATAAATCTAATTTTGCATTTGTCCAAACATTTTCAAACAGGTAATTATGTTAAATTACTATCTTAATTAATTGCTATTATTATCAGAATTCAGAATATAGTAATACATTAGGTTTAAGAGACTAAGGAAAGGATTGGTTGCTGGGATCTATATTCTTGGTTATATACTTTGTTTTCCAATCCTACAAAATTGATATATCACTTTTAATTGTAAATTGGCAATCTTACAAAATTGCTATCTCTAATCTATTTTGGCCAATGTGCTGCATCATTAACTTATGTTTATGAGATGATAATGCTGCTGTTTTTATTTTCAGTACTTAAGTCAAAGGAAAAAACAGGAAGCAGAGGAAAAGCGTATGAAACACAAAAAAGCACGGGAGGATTTTAGAAAAATGTTGGAAGTAGGTTTATCTGCTTTGTCATATCTTTATAACATATTACATGTCACTTCTTTGATTGTGCATTTTATTGCTAATACATACAATTATTTTCCAGGAGTCCACGGAGTTGACTTCATCCATTAGATACAGGTTTCTTTTTTACTTCATGATATTTGGATTTATTTTTTTCTACACTTAGAGTGGCCTAATCTTTCAATAAATATACATGGGATCTTGCTATAGATTTATTTTTAATTTTTTTGGAAATCAACTCAGCAAAGCAATAGCTATTTTTGAAAATGATGAGCGTTTCAAGGCTGTCGAGCGAGAAAGAGATCGCAAGGATATGATTGAGAGCTTCTTGGAGGAACTTTTAAACAAGGTGCATTCTACTATCTAATTGTTCAATCATTTTTAGAGCCTACATACATATTTCCGGTTATTTCACTACTTCCTATCCTTTATACGCGCACATATTTGTCATTATCTGCCATGTTTGCCTTGCTTCTGGGCAGAAACTTCAGCCTACATGTGTGTGTTAGCTCCATTGGTAGTATAATACTGGTCTCCAGCATTTGCATGCGTACAACTAAAATTTCCTCCATCTGTCACACTTGTCTTGGTTAGGATTTAAATATGATGTTTTCCAGATAAGCAAGATTTAGTTACCGTGGTTTCAAACCCATGGTAAATTTTATTCAAATATAAATTGTTGGATTTGGCATTACTTAATTCTAAGCTGTAGCTAAATTATGTTATGGACCTCTATGTGAAGTTTGCTATTTTTTTTTTTAAGGGAGGTGAAGTATGTTATTATTAGTAGATAGAACAAGGGAATCTTTTCTTTTTTGTTAAGAGTAGAACAAGGGACAGTGAGGGAGTTTTTTTTAGGTTGTGTTCAATGCATTAAAATTTGCAAATCTTTTAAAATGCTTTTAGTGAATATCAACCTGTGGAATTTTCATTAGGAACGGGCGAAAGTACTAGAGGAACGGAAGCGTAATACAGTTGAATACAGGAAATTTTTGGAATCTTGTGACTTTATAAAGGTAACTACTGTTTTTGTATTCATTATGTTTCTAAAGGTCTTGTGTGATGTTGACATTTCTATTGATGCATTCATCATCTTCTCCGTAGGCTAATACGCAGTGGCGAAAAGTTCAAGACCGCTTAGAGGCTGATGAAAGATGCTCTCGGCTTGAGAAAATTGATCGCTTGGAAATATTCCAAGTAACTTTTTTTTTTCTTTTTTTACTTCACAATTAAAGCAAACTATTATCATGATTCTCAACTTCTGTAATATTGAAATTTTCGTCTTATCTTGGGACGGGCAAATAAATTACGGAACCCTCAACACTGTCAAATTATATACACATACACAGAGACACATGAACACAAACATATATACATTCAAGGTTTACAATATTTATTGGAAACATCACAAATAAGGAAACTATGGAAACTAATTATAACAACATCTTATGTTGTATTCTCCCTAAATTAGTGATATTTTCCAACAAATCTAATTTATATTTATCTTCCAGGATTATTTGCGTGATTTAGAGAAGGAAGAGGAAGAGCAGAAGAAGATACAGAAGGTGCTGTTATGTTTATGCTATACAAGTGGTTGTAGGACTCTACTTCCTTCCTTTATTTTATTGCATAATCTCATCTCTGTTCTCAATCAAAACAGGAAGAATTGAGAAAGACGGAACGTAAAAACCGTGATGAATTCCGCAAATTGATGGATGAACATACCACTTCAGGCATTCTTACTGCAAAAACTCACTGGCGTGATTATCATTCACAGGTTAACCGTCAATCACTATGGTTATTCATCTTTCTGTTTACATTTTCTATATTCTTTCTGTTTCTGCTTTCTTTCATTAAATTGTTACCTTGTTTTAATTTTGTGATTTGTTGTCTTGGAAGCTTGGATAGACTATTTTACAGCGATGATGATGTTTTTTTTGGCGGTCCTGTAGGTAAAAGACTTACCCGCCTATCTAGCAGTGGCGTCAAACACCTCAGGTTCAACCCCAAAAGAATTGTTTGAAGACGTTGTTGAAGAGCTGGAGAAACAAGTGAGTATGCTCAATTGTCTTTATAGTTGGTTCTGAACCATCAGAGTACCTTTCATTCTTTCCTCACGATTATTTCTCAAAATATATTTTTTCTTTTAAGATGCTCTTGGGAGTAACTTAAATTTGAATTTACTATAAAGGCAAGATAAATAATCATCATTTGAGATACTTTTAATTTTAATTTCTCTTCTGTTAAATCATGAGGCATCAAATGATTTTAGTTAGAAGCACACCCACAAGAATTTTTACCATCCTAAATGAATTTAAAATATTACTCGGCAAAAAAAGTTAATTTGGGGGAAAATGATAAATTTCATTATACATTTCTTACTATGTTAAGATAGCATTGTTCCTTAACTCATATGAGCTGAATGACTTCTACATTTATGCATCCTGTCCTCGACTCATTTGGAGTTGAAAAAAACTGTTCTTATAAAAACCTAATCTTCCTTCTTTTCTAATGTTACAGTATCAAGAAGAAAAGAGTCAAGTAAAAGATGCAGTGAAGTCGGCGAAGGTATGAAAGATTTATTCTGTGGTTTCTGCTTAAAAATCCTTTTCTGACATATACGATGATCATACTTCTCAGATCACGTTGTTATCAACCTGGACTTTTGAAGACTTCAAATCAGCTTTATCAGAACACATTAGCTCTCCACCCATATCTGATTCCAACCTAAAGGTAGGTGCACAAGTGACAAAGACACACATCCATGGGTATATGTTTTTTTACCATTTCGGTACCAATTGCAAATTTGTGTTGTACAATGAATGGTGTCTCAGGCTTTTCATCACAGTTATGCTTGAACTTGTGGTTTATCCTTTTACTTATATTTATATCCATAAATCCAAAAACAAGTTTTAAAGTATAAACCGTGAAATAATTTTTTTTAAATCATTATCACAAGCTCAATTTTAAGCATGAATAATTATCGTAAGTCTCTTTGATAAGTAAGTAAGCTGATCACCTAATCATTTATTACTCTTGACAAGTTTTGGTTTTAATATTTATCATATCAATCATTTTATTCTGTCCGATCTGATTTATTTTTAGCCCCCTTGTGGTAATTCTCATACATCTAAGTAAACCAATTTTAATAACACTTACAAAGACCGCCTTCCAAATCAGGATTATAACTATATTTATGAAAACTTTGGATAGAGGCCGAGATTGTTTCAAGGATTCAAAATATCTGAAATTTTGATCAAGTGGAGGAACAACTGTCACCTCTCTAGTGCTTCTAGTTTCACCTTAAATTAGGTTCTACAGATCAATATATAATTTTTCACATGAAGGCTGTCAGGGTGTTTCTGTGATAGCACTTGGTCTGATTTTTTAATCAAACTGAGATTACCTCAGCTATCCCAAAATCATGAAATTTTTACCAACTGTATTTATCTCCTTCTGTTTCAAATTTCATTTGAGACAAGTTCCACTTTAATCCGAGATCTATATCTTAAGATACAAGGTTTTGTATGTAGGCTGCCGGGGTGAAGCTAAACAATCTCAGCTCTGCCAGCTTAAGTTCCACCTTTTCTTCATGTTTAGTAAATTGAGCTGGGTTCATTAGTTCTCCAAAGGAATACAGCACTTATACCTCCTTGCCCCACGAACACTGGCTCTGTAGCCATCAATGTCCTTTCATTGGGCCACCACTCAAACCACACCTTTCATGAACCCTTTCTTGCAGTTATTGGCCCAAGTAAGAGATCAAAGCTCAGTTCTTCCTTCAAGAACTTACGCACCTCCCCTGCATGGATGCAGTCCTTAGAAACAGAGACCATCTCCATGTAATACCCACAAGGCCACAACATGTTGTCTGGATGGTTTGGTATGGACCGTATCTCCACCTCCTTTCCCACTTTCAATCTCCTCTCAATCTTCTCCATAACCATTACCACCATCATAAGATTCTCCATTATTTTGGTTGTATTATATCATTTTCTCTCTATTAGCTTCTTGTATGCGGACCCAGTTCACTGGGGTGAATACTTAATTTTGATCCTGCACCGATTGTCCAATTGTCTCTAATGAATAATAAAAGGTCTCCTGAACTAATTATTTTGTAACCAGCCTTCACCTCATCTTTCCCTTATTCATGAATCCACCACATGAAATTCTCAATTGTAAATCAAATTGGATTTGTAAGGAGCTTAAATCACTTACACAACTCATGCCTGAATCGCCTCAACAATCCGGGGGGAGCACGGGCCAGCTCCTCACCCCTATCCACTGTTCACTCCTACCAGTTGAACCTGTTCAATGCACTTTTTTTCCTAACAAACTACAGCTGCAGCCAAGTTCTCTCTCTCTGGGATTAATTGATCTGAAAGTACCATTGAATAACAGTACAGCCAACCAAGTAGGCCATCACCCATAAAACCTCAAACCATCAAATCTCCTCATGTCTTCATAACTCCTTGGCATAATAGGCAAAGAATGCCTGCAAGTACGACCTAGATATCTGCTCTCATGTATTCCATAGTTCGAGCTTGATTTGTTTTATACTTGAGGTTTCTATTGAGAGCAGATATCTAGGTCGTACTTGCAGGCATTCTTTGCCCATCCTATGAAATGTTGGTTGACGTTATAAAATGCTGAAGTTCTTAATTTCACTTGGCATGAAACTTCATTCTGTTGGTCAATTAGTTCCAGCGAGTGTTCTCTCTCAGTATAGCAGTTAATAGAAAAACCTTTGGAAGCGTTTTTTTATGACGACTGACTGGAAACAGTCTGAAGTTACACTTTTCATATCAAACTTTCGACTTATGAATATGAGTAGTTTACCATGGTGAGTGACTGTCCTAAATTTTCTTCAAACTTGATTCATTATGGTAAGGCGTTTAAAAGATATCCCATCTCTTAAGAAAGTTTTCTTTCTTAAGTCTAGTTCTAATTATTATTCTTTATTTGGAAAATATCCCTTCTCCGTGTCTGGTCTGATTTTCTTTCTTAAGTCTAGTTCTAATTATTCTTTATTTGGAAAATATCCCTTATCCGTGTCTGGTCTGATTCTGTGCTATCCTGCAGTTAGTGTTTGACGAGCTACTGGAACGAGCTAGGGAGAAGGAGGAGAAGGAAGCTAAGAAGCGTAAACGTCTTGCAGATGCTTTCTTCCATTTACTATATTCTACCAAGGTGTGGTATTGCGGTCATTGACTAATAAGTGTTGTCGCGTTGTTAATGAATGGGAAATAAGTATTTTTATCTTTTGCGTAATTGTTGCAGGACATTACTGAGTCTTCAAAGTGGGAGGACTTTAGGCCACTTCTTGAAGATAGCCAAGAGTTCAGGTCTGAATTACGAAAACTTTAAGCATGAAATATAAATATTCCTTTCCTCTTTTAAATATTTTTGAGGTCATTATATATTCAATGTATAAGTGAAATTATAATATTTCTAATATCATCCTAATTTAATAATATTCTTGTTCCTGATTTTAATTTTTACTGATTGTATATGCTTTTCTAGATCTATTGGAGATGTGAGCCTCAGCAAGCAAATGTTTGAGGTGTATGTTGCACAACTGAAAGAAGAGGTAAAGGAGAATGAGCGGAAACGGAAAGAGGAAAGGGTATGAATTCTGATCATTTCATCCATAATTGAGAATTTAGATTTATGTTTCTCATTCATTATCTTTTACACACAAAATTAAAACTGTCTTCATATGAAGTTCAAATCCCTCAGACAATTAAAAGGGGAAAGAAGGAAGAAAAGGAGTGCTAATTCATTGCGGACAATTAGTCATCTTGTCAATTGCTTTCTAATTCCAATGACTACAAAAATTATTTTCTTTATTGATTCTGTCTGTATTATTACCAATTTATACATATGCTGAAAGCATATAGCTGTGTTTGTTTTTTGCTGAATACCTGTTAAGGCATCGGGAATTTTCTATTCATAATTCTTACTATACCATGCAAATTTACAATGATCAGGAAATGATACTATGCAAATTTTCTTACCAAATACTAAGCGAGTCACAATAATATGAATATCTGCAAAATATTTTTCAAATTTACAACTGTTGGTAACCTACCAGAATATGTGAGATGATTTCAGATATGTACTCTGTTGCTTTGGGAAGTATTAACGTCTGTCTTTTACATTACTGTTCTCCAATCCACATAGGCAAGCTTACTTCTAAAACAACAGAATATCCTTCTGATTTTTACTATTCATTATTGGACTCACTTGCAGTGGTTGCATTATCTTTGGTGAAAAAATGTATTCATTTGGTAGCTAACAAGTTCTGAAATATAATTTTGTATAGGCAAAGAAGGAGAAAGATAGGGAGGAAAGAGAAAGAAGGAAATCGAAGCAGAGAAGGGAAAAAGAGGGAGGGCGTGAAAGATGGAAAGAGGAGACGCATAAGAGGGATAGAACAGACAGTGACAGTGTGGACTTAAATGAGGTCCACATCTCTAAAGAAAACAAAAGGAAGCAGCATCAAAGTCCGGACCATGTTTCTCACGAAACTGATAAAGAGAGAACCAAGAAATCTCACGGTCACAGCAGCGACCGCAAGAAATCCAGACGGGTAGGCAGATTCATTACTTGTCTGTTTTTAACCAATGTTCACCATTTTATGTTTTTTCTGCTGTCAATTATTGTTTCACTGATTGAATGTGCTGATTTTTTGTTCGGGGATAAATGGAGCAGCATGGTTCTGGTCATGAATCCGATGAAAGTCGGCACAAGAGACACAGGAGAGACCATCGTGATTCTCATAGAGAAGGTGGGCAACTTGAAGATGGAGAATTTGGCAATGATGTGGTTATGGATCGATGGTAATCGTGTTTATTAGAACTTCATTTAGTACATTATGTTTAGCTCATATGTATTAACTTGGAACCAAAAAACTTATCAAAATATAATTTTTTTTAGAAAACTTCGTTGTATTCTGTAATGTTTTACACTGAAAAATTTGGTACTAGAAGGAAAGTTAAGTTCTCACTTGAGGCCCGGTTTGTGGCAACTTACACTAGTATAATACCATTTTTTATTTTAAAATGTATTCTTCACTTAGTATTGACATTGGTATTAAGTAAAATGGATGCAATGTTTTAATTCTCATGGCCATGGTAAATTATGCTCAGTTATGTTAGCTTGAATTAGGGTTGTTTGAATTGACTTATTTGAATTTATCTACATACAACTTGTGAAACTGTTTGGGAGGGTTTATGAAAACAGCTTGTGTCACGTCCATAAGCTGTTTTTATGCTTATTTCCTCAAGCTCTTCAGGATAACTTATAAAAACGGCTTATAACTTATACGAAAATAGTTTGATTTCATATCAGTGTTATAAAATGGTGACTATAGTGTCGTTATAGTGTAGCACAATTTGAACATATAGCTATAGTTCTGCAATACGCTATATAGTACATAATGCGGTCAAACAGAGGCTCTAGCAGTACTATAGCACTTTGGCGGAGTAGAGTTTGAGCAAACCGCTATTTTATATGATTTGAAATTGAGAGTATTGCTTTATTTGTATTTTTTTTTATTTTATAGGAATAGCTTATATACAAGTATTTATATGCTGAACGTTTAATTGGTAAGTGTTTAGTTAAGTTGTTTATCCAAAAATAGGGTCTTAGTAGGGGTTACTTTAGGAAGCCTGAGTTACAATGATTAAGGGTTATATAATGTTGCCTGTCCGATTTTCCTGTTGGTCCATGTGTACATTTAATTTAAGCACATTATAATCCATTTTGTTTGTTTATTAAAGTTCTGTATAGAATCCTATGTATCAGTGTTTTCAAGTGGAGACTGGACTGAGCATGAACCAGATTTGTGTTACTTCCTGTGATTTGGGATGCCACCTTATGTGCTTTGATTGAAACATTCAATGATTATGAGGTAATGTTATAGTTTATTATATAGATTATGTTCTCACTTAAATTGTCGTATGTTAAATATTATCTTTACATTCTTTTTTTTAGTGACACATGTATAAATTCTGTTTGTCCGAGTAGAATTGCGTTTTGATCATTTTTTTTTTGTGGTGGCCGGGGTTCGAACCTCGGACCTTGCATTTATTATGCATTGTCCCTGCCAACTGAGATAAGCTCACGAGGTTTGTGCTTTGATCCCTTAAACCTTAAGTAAAGTGTACTAATATTTTTATTAAAATTGTCACATTAAATATTATTATTACATTTTAATTCTTATAAAACACATGTATAAAAATATTGGTCCAAGTAAAATTGCACTTTGATCAACTTAAGTAAAGCATCGTTACTAGCTAGTCCTGCTGTTTACTATGACATACCCAATTGTATTGAATCTCTTATTATCAATGAAATGCTATAAGCAAGTTTCCCTCAAGAAAAACATTAAAGTATATTAAATTTTGTTAAGAGTATTAAATATTTTTATTAAAATCATCATATATTAAATATTATTTTACATTTTAATTTTGAATAAACACATGTTTAAATTACGTTGGAGAAAGTAGATTTAGACTATCATCTCTCTTCTTTTTTTAAGTAGACTTTCATCTCTTAAACCCTTAAAACATATTAAATATTTTCATTCAAATTGTCACACATTAGATATTATTTTTACATTTTAGTTTTTAAGAAACATTTATAAAATTCGTTGATCTGGGTGAAATTGAACTTTAACCCCTTAAACAATTAAGTATACGAAATATCTTCATTTAAATCGTCTTATATTGGATATTATTTTTTACATTTTTATTTCTAACAAACATACACGTATATTATGTTTGTTCGTGTAGAATTGAACTTTTATTCCTAAACAAAATATTGTGTTCGAACTTTATCGAAAGAAAAATTGTGATTTGATGGAGAGATCTTGGGCCCATTTGTTTTGGATTTTGTTGGAAAAAAAATGTATTTTTTATCTAAAAAAATCACTTATTTATTTGAAGTATCCTGATAAAAAAAATTAATGAAGAATATAACAAGATATGGATAAGGCGAGTGCATTCACAATCAAGGGATAGGGTTACATGTGCATTTCTTTATATTCATTTGAGGGGGAGAAAATCCAATTTACCCTTACGTGATTTATACCTAATGTTGATTTATACCGATTTTAGTCCTATTGTATTATGTAATCAACTACCTCCCGTTTTTAATTTTGGCTCATGATTCGAGTCTGGTGATCATTATATTGATTTTGAGCAACAATACGAGTAATTAGGCATCAAATTTTAACATAAAATCTTGATGTATTATGTGTTCAAATCATCTCATTTAAATATTGTTTAATATCTATTTTTTCATTCAATACAAGATTTTTACTCACACATGATGTATCAATAATCTTCCTCTCAAGTGTGAAGCCATTCATTGATTTGTATATGTTGTTCACTCAAACATAAGTATTTCATCCACATACACTTTCACTGTTGTTGACACTCGCATCAATGGATACACCGCCCCACCTTGTCAGGTAGATTTTTTATACAAGAAATTGGTTAAACGATGGACTTTGATACCTCTAATGGTCATCATGGGAGTCACGAGGATTATCACATGAAAGTTGTTCTCACATCCATTGTTTCTTAGAAACACATGGAAATGACCCAAAAAAACCTAAAACAGAAAATCGGCGGTAGTTAACTATCACTGAGTTTTTTTGGTCATTTCCATATGTTTCTAAGAAACAATGAATGTAAGAACAACAAAACTCTTGTCACATTGAACTCTGAACAACGACACAAGTTGGATTGTAAACTACATCTTAACATGAGACTCTTATTCACACTTCATATATCAACATCTAAAAATGAACATCTAAAAAGGTCATTAAGCACTCATCTTTCCCCATGTTAAAAATATCAACTGTACTCATTTATAAAAGATGACCATGTGGTTGGCAAAAAACTCGTGACAATACAAACATAGATAGATGCTGAGTTAGCTAGATTGTCACTAAAAATGCAAAAGCTAAATAATAAATGAGAAACTTCTTAACTTTATTAAAGGTCTTACAACCCCACCACCCACAGCAACCGTGCAACCGTATACCAAATGCGAATAGCACTGTCCACCCATTGCATCTTCTCATTGCTTATAGCTTTTAATGTTCTCCTTTAGGCATGCCGGTTATTATTTCATTGGCCACTTGAAAATTCATTTTTACCAATTTTGCATTGTATTGTCTTTACGCGTGTTGATGCCTTCATGATGCTTTGTCATGATTTTTATTATTTAATTCAAGTCATCGCTATTATGCGAATCTTAATCTTGAAACAAAAAAACATTGTACTCTTGAGTTTAATCAAGTATGAACAATAGAGTTTGAGGTCTAGAAGTTTAGTTTGGATTCTCAACTAAGACTGCAAATATGCTGTGACCTGCAAAACCATTAAATCAAAATTCAGACTGAGCCTATTTTGTGCACATTTCAATCATGAATCTTGGACATAATGTTTTGGTTGATGTTAAAATGCGAGGTCTGTTCATATAAAATATACAATAGCTATGTCTACCAAACAAGAAATGAATCCAATAAATACAATGTGTAAAATGAACATGCAAGCCATAAATTATAGAGGCAAACCAGTTTGTTGTTGAAGTTGAATTCTGCTTTTTACTCAAACGATTTTGCTCATTCCCAAGTGAAAATACCATTTTACCCTTATGTAAGTTAGGTTACGCTCGTGCAAAAAGTAGCGTGACTTAAGTCACGCTGGTATACGCAGGTATTATACCCAGCGTGACTTAAGTCACACTTAAAAACAAACAAAATCCCACGTTCACGTTGAAACCAAGTCACGCTCAAAAACAAACAAAATCCCACGTTCGCGTTGAAACAAAAGCACAGTTCAAGAGCACAAGAGTTTTCAGGAAAAGGCATGGTGACCTCGTCAAGGACAAAAAATTACATGTGCATAAAGTCCAATACAAATCATGAATTAAAGAGTACGTGAGCTTCTGACAAAAAAATCACGTGAGCTTCTTAAATTCAACGAAGGGAAAAGAGTATTATGATAAAAATCCGCCAGCAAGGGAAAAGAGTATTATGTGCAATAAAGTTCAATACGAGTCTATCGGCAATCGGAAAAAGACATTGTTTTTAAGAAAAAGTGAAGTAAACGAAGGCAACGATGAAGAAGAAGAGATGAATGGCCTTTTCGTTCTACTCTACTCACGCTCACGACGCAGCGTGAGCTAACTCACGCAGGGGCAATATAGATATTTATTTTGGGAATGAGCAAAACAGTTTGGGTAAAGAGCAGTACTCTTTGAAGTTTACAGCGCCAAAAAATGTAGTCCATATAAGGATTCGTCAAAGGTGCACAAAATAGGCTCAGTCTGAATTTTGACTCAATGGCTTTGCACGTCACAACATATATACAGCCTTAGTTCATAATCCAAACTAAACATCTAGACCTCAAACTCTATTATTAGACAAAGATTAATGTTTCATTCTCTATGTTTACCACACAAATCACAATCTCTATGTTTACCACACAAATCACAAGATACTACACAAGGGTCAACAAATAAGGATTTACTGTTGATGCTTGTCATAGGGCGTAGAAGAGTTTTTTTTTTTTTTTTTGTCATAGGACCAATTTGCTTGATTTTTATCA
>Ga0315913_1002751_pt1 | contig 20852 bp, 20 predicted proteins | sample MpolsnodulesMG_FD_207736 | JGI IMG/M metagenome (GOLD analysis project Ga0315913, IMG submission 207736) | Medicago polymorpha root nodule microbial communities from Los Angeles, California, United States - small nodules | ecosystem: Host-associated > Plants > Roots > Nodule | place: USA... | reverse complement strand
TGACGGTACGAACTGTGGTTAGACCAACTTTGTTCATGGTGGTCCCATCGAAAGCTAGCTTCAACTTGTTATTAGGAAGAGAGTGGATTCATGGGATAGGTGTTGTTCCCTCATCCATGGAATTTTGAAGAGATGATGGTATAGTCGAAAACATTGAAGCTGACCAAAGATATTTTCTTGCTGAAGTGAATCAAATCTCAAGGAAGACTTTTGACAAGAATCTAGCAAAGATTGCTCCATGTTCATCTGCAAAATCTGATGGTACTAATCAGATTGATGCAAGTTCTGTAAGACTTCATTCGACTCATGGTTTCATGTGAAAAAGGGAGACTTTCGACACAGAACTTGACATGGAAGATCTGAATTCCCTAACCTTGGGGAATGATGAAGATGATCATCACATCTAAGCAAGATGCTTAGAACAGAATCACGGTTGTTTAGCCGGAGTGTGAGATCAAGAAAGCCTTAGTGGCCAGTTATCAAAAGATGGTTAAGAAACCATTAATAAAGATACTATCGAAATACTTAAGCTGAGGCTTAAGGAAACTTTGGTCAATCGACCATAAAATTGATTGTGTCTTTGATGAGGTATTTGTGTGATTCCTGAATTGAGAATCAAGTGGTGAAATTGGGCATTAGTTGCCTTAAGATTCAAAATTTTGGGTAAGAGACCAGAGAGAGAGGTTGGAACCGAAATAGATATAATTCTTGTCTTGAACCTTATTGATATTTTGATCAATAACAAAGCTTGAGGGCAAGAGGTTATATTTATTGAAGTTTTCAATTACGGATCTTGGTCTACTTGCAATATTTTTATCTTTATTGCAAATAATTCTTATCTTGAGAAATTAAAAATCTTTACCATTTATGAGTTGTCAAAGGAATTGATTTCTTTGGTAATATGTTGAAATAAAGGCATTTATGAATATAAGCCTATTGTGTGAAAATAAAAATAGCACAAACACAAAAATTTTGACAAAGAAACAAAAATCAGCTTTGAATTAATAAAGACAATATAAAACATTGCCGAGACATCATAAATTTGGATATTGTTATGTTACAACAAACACATAACAACACCAACAAAAAAAAAAGCAAACGAAGGAACGGAAAAAGAGTAATGGAGAAAGATGAGCAAGATTGGCAAGGGATTTATAGACATCAGAAAGAGAACCTAACAGGCTTAGACTCTTCATGTCACGCTTTGAAGCCACCACGTGTCTCTGAAAGGGGCAATTACCTAGAAACACTGGAAATCAAAAGGCTTGAGGCAGAAGGTGGGACATTAATGACACATAAATGCAAAGAGTCAAAATGGAAGAGACTTGATAGGCAATGAAGGAAGGTCTACAGTTATGAGAACCCTATTAGTTGTCTGAACTAAAAACGTGTTCTACAAGATTTCAAAGAAACGTGGACTTTTCAGGAGAGACATGAAAAGACTAGGGTTCAAACACAATAATGGTTGTGACGTCACGAGAGTAGAGAAAGAGAAAATGTTTTCTCAAAAATGCCAATTTTTTCCTCCTTTTTTGGTGTCGTCGAAAATGACTTTTTTAGGGGCATTTTGTTGGCCTGTAAATTCAACAGGCTCATTTAATATGGTCAACATTTGTCTGACCTTTAACTTTGCAGGAATCGAAGATCTTTCTTATTTCAATTAAAGGAGTTCAAGGAAACATCAAGCCTAGCGCGCATGGTCAAGATTTCGACAAAGCAAGGCTGAAGAGATATCGCATTGAAGTCAAGCACTTAAGGCGGGAAAGCACGATTTCAAGCATAAAGACGGTTTTTCTTTAGTGGAAACGTGGGACAAGCAGTTGTCCAAAATGGAGGAAGTGCTGATCATGGGGTTAGTGGCTCTCCTGTTAGGTTATTAGTATAAATAAGAGTTTCCAAGCCAGAAAATGGGTCGGAAATCATATACAAAATTTTACAACACTCAAACTACCGACGTCTAGGGAAATGAGTTATACAGAATGTATGTAAACTGATTTGTAGACCACCCCTTTATTTTAATGCATTGCATTTTACCTTTTCTTTGAGTTTACGGGCATAAACTTTTTATCTTTATGTTGTTTATTTAAATATTACTTGCTTTCTGCTTGCAATCTCAAACCTGTCGAGCGACAGTGTCTTTTACCTTCAAACCCGTCTTGCCCTCTAAGCAACCTGAGTGCATCTCGTGGCCCTTTTTTCATTCAAAACTCTCTTTTTTCGATAAAAACATTTGCGCAACGAGTCTTGAGATTTCTAGATCGATCTCGATTGTAATAATCAGAGTTAGCCCCCGTTTGTCAAAATCACAGGCAAACAACTTCCGAAATACAGTTCAAATGAGAAAAGTTTCAATTTAGTAAGTCTAAGGTTTCTTTAAATTGAACACCCTTCATGTCTATTATTTACAATGACCGGATATATTCTTGTTTCTTACTTTTTGAATGATATAAATAATAAATTTTTTATTCTTAAAAAAAAAAGAAAGATTGTATGACCTGTACTTGTAAAGGTCACAAATAGGGACAATGTTTGACTATAATTTCCAGGATAATCTGAGCAAAAACTAATAATTCCAGAATAATTATTTGAGCCGTCTAAGTTGACATTTCAAATTTCTAGCATTTTAATTAAGATACTTAACTTGCTGGTTAATACTAACAACATAATTTTTCCAACAAATCCACTAACATTCCATTTCTTTCCATCCTAAGTATTATTCAATTGTGGAATTATTCTTATGAACATTGACCTTTCCCTTCACCATACATATAAATGTGTGTATTCATATAACATACTTTCATTTTATTTCTATATGCATAATATCAGTCTCTTAGAGCTTGAATTCTTAATGTTCTCAATAATACAGTGGAACCACCAATATGAATTTTTATGCTCACACTTTGAAATCAGTTTTAAATATTTTGCTTCGGCTTCCTCTAATAATCTCACTTCTCCAATTACAGTGTCTTGCCAATAGTTCCCAAACTATAACAAGTGTTGGTGTGATCATTGATGTTAATTCTGAAACAGGGAAACAACAGAGAACAGCCATGCAAATTGCAGCTCAAAGTTTCAATAATTATTCCAACACTCATAACATAATCCTACTCTTCCGTGACTCTGGTAGAAACCCTTTACATGCAGCTTCAACTGGTAAGTACTTTTTAATAAAAATGTAAAAGTTAGTTAGAATTTGTAAGTACTTAGTAGTAATTAGTTTGTTCATTCTCTAGTAGCTTTATATATAAATGATTTCATGTATTCATTTACTATCTTTTATCAATCAATATGAATTCTAATGAATCCTTATCTCTTTGATCATGTAATTTGTGACACTCTTTGATCAAAAAACATATTTGTAGTACTTTTTAATAATATCTTGCTGCTTATTGGTTTCCAGCTGAAGAATTGATTACTAAAGAGAAAGTTAAAGTCATTATTGGCATGGAAACATGGCAAGAAGCAGCTATTGTTGCTGATGTTGGAGCCATGTTTCAAGTACCAACAATTTCGTTTTCTTCTCCGTTAGTCCCTTCATCATTAATGCAAATTCGTTGGCCATTCTTGATTCAAATGGCTCAAAATCAAACTGCACAAATGAAATTCATATCTGATATAATCCATGCTTTCAACTCTCAAAAGGTTATAGCTATTTATGAAGACAACCCTTCTAATAGCGATTATGGAAGGTTAAGCCTCTTATCCGAGGCTCTCCAAAAGGTTAACTCGAAGATTGAGTATCAATTAATTCTTCCACCATTCACTTCTTTATCTGATCCAAAAGGGTTTGTTCTTGATGAGTTGTTGAAGTTGTTGCCCCTAAAATCTCGTGTTTTTATTGTACTTCAGGCATCATTACCGATGGTGAACCATTTGTTTAGAGAATCTAAGAAAATTGGATTATTGGAGAAAGAATCAACTTGGATAATCAATGAAGGGATTACAAGCATGTTAGACTATGTCGATAAATCTGTTTTATCTTTTATGGGAGGTGTTTTGGGAATCAAACACAACTATTCTACAAGTTCTAGTGATTATACTCAATTGCAGGAAAGTTTTCAAGCTGAGAACACAAAAACAGTTGAGTACAAACCAGGATTAAATGTTTTGTTAGCTTATGATAGCATTACAATTGTTACAAAAGCTTTGGAGAAAATGAATACTAATTCTACTAGCTCAAATATGTTATTGGAGGAATTGCTATCTTCAAATTTCAATGGCTTAATTGGTGATATAAGATTCAAAGAAAGAAAACTAACCTACATTCCAATGTTAAAAGTCATTAAAGTGGTTGATAATGATAAGAAAAATATTGAATTGGAGAGTTTGACACCAAAGTTTAAGATTGCTAGATCTCTTAAAAAGAAAACAGGTGATGGTGGTAAAGAAAGCTTAAATGACTCTGTACCTAAGACATGGAAAGTACCTACCAATACAAATCCTTTAAAAGTTGCAATTCCTATGCATCCTTCATCTGATAACTTTCTGAAAGTCTCTCAAAATCAACCTCCTACTGGTTTTTGTATCGATATTTTCAAAGAGATCAGAGAAATTCTGAGTGACCAGTATTCTGGTCTTCCGTATAAATTTTACCCTTTAAATGAATCTTACGATTCAATTCTGTTTAAAGTTGTGGATGAGGTAAACTCAACATTATATTCTTGTCAACATTTTTTCTTTGTTTCATGAATTCATTTATCTCTTTCTATACATGCATTTCACACACAAATGGCATAACATAACATTGCATGTATATCAATTTTTTTTTTCTTCTCAAAACTAAGTGCATGTTGGGATTGACAGTGAGTTTGGAAAAATCATGGCGTGCAATTTAATTTTGGAAAAAGCTTCATTTCGAAGCTTAAGCAAAATCACAGTGTCACCGTATCAAATTCACCGTGATTCCGAATCTTAAACAAAATCACAATGTCAGCGTATCAAATTCACCGTGATTCCAAACATGCACTAAAAACAAAAGAAAATATTTCTATTTTTTTTCAAACAAAAAGAAAGAAGGAAGCTAATACTATTGCAGACCTATGATGCTATTGTAGCAGATGTAACAATACTTGCCGAACGATCAAGGAATGTATCATTCACTCAACCATATACCGAGTCAGGTTTATCACTCATATTTCCAGCAGAAACTGAAACTTCAACATGGTTGATTATGAAACCATTTAGCTGGGAAATATGGATTGCAACTATTGGTATCCTCATCTACACAATGATTATCATTTGGTTCTTGGAACATCACTTGAATCCTGAATTTGGTGGACCATTGAAAACCCAGATCAGCACCACTATGTGGTTTGCTTTTTCGTCTCTATTTTTTGCTCATAGTAAGTCTTGATTACAAAGGTTCAAAACTTTCTCATTTCCTTTTTCGCTATATTTCTTACAATTCGGGTTGGGTCTAACTCAAGTCTTACAAAACCGACAACTTGTAATATGAGGACTTCCCCCAATTATAAACTTATGTTCAGGTTCTATCTTATCTAACATGAGACTCATAACACAATCTTACGCTTAAAACTGAACATTTGGAGCATGACTCAAGAGCGGTGGTCCCCTGATAGCATAGCAGGTGGCTTAATCTTGGTAGACTCTAATTCCATCTTAGAATTTGGGTTGAACCAAACTCAACCCTTACAAAATTGGCTTGTGTTTAAGCCTTATCTATCCAACGTAAGACTCTTAACAATATATGCCATTTTCCACTTATTCTATAAAAATAAAGACATGAAATTATGAAAAATTCAATATATAAAGATGAAAAAATAGTTCAAGCACTTTAGTGATCAGAAAATTTATATTCTTCATATTTTGAAACTTGTAGTAATTTTAAAGGGGATTTGATAACATTGAGATGTTAAATTTAATAAACATTGCTTCATTTGAAAATTCCTTCTTTTGCAAACTAATTAATAGTAACATGATATTTGATTTTGATGTATATCAGAGGAGAAAATAAACAGCAATTCAGCAAGAGTAGTAGTTGGAGTATGGTTATTTCTTGTGTTTGTTCTAACCTCAAGCTACACCGCAAGTCTTTCATCGTTGCTTACTGTCCAGAAACTGAGGTCTGATAGAGACATTGAATGGCTTAAACAAAATAATCTATCAGTTGGTTGTGAAAACACCAGTACCTTTATAAAGGACTACTTGGTCCACGTGTACAATTTCCCTCGGCAACAAGTTGTAGATGTTCAGGATGTACATGACCTTGTGGATAAATTCAAGAACAAAAAAATTTCTGCACTCTTGCTTGAGAGTCCATATGAGAAGGTTTTCATGAATAAAAACTGCAAAGATTACACTACAACTACAGCAGCATATAAATTTGGAGGAATGGGATTTGTGAGTGCCTACAACTTTTTCTTTGGCATGTTTACTTTCACATTTTTTTTATTTCTTTTCATTTTTAATTACAAAAAGTTCACTTTTTCAATCTGAAACTTTTCTTTTTGTTTTAAGCATTTTCTCTAAATACCTTTGAACAATACAACAAAATTAGGCAAATGCTTTTTGTACAACCAAATTTAGACAAATTTTGCAACACCAATCTAAATGGTGAGTGAACTTCAAATTGATGATTAGTTACATTTACTAGACAGTTAATAGATATACCAGGGGCCGAAACTCATAAACCATAAATTTAGATGCGTTTAACCATGATTTTCAGGTATTCGACTAAATCTACAACACCTGATTAATCCTATTCAAATTCTTGGTTAATAAAGTTGTATTGACCATCTACTAAATATAATTGAAGACTTATTTGAACTGCGTTAACTACCCAGATTTTGTTGTTCAAATAACAACGATAAAAATAAATTGGTTTATTTTTAATAGTTAAGAATAAAAACAAGAAGTGCAAACAATGAAAATGTTTTCTAAATGTAAACAATAGTATATGTTTTAGTTTTGCATTCTCATTTTTTTTGTCATGCTCTATGATATGTGCAGGTATTTCAAAATGGGGCACCAATGGCAAAAGACTTTTCTGTAGCAATTTTAACACTAGCAGAAAATGGAAAGCTAAAAGCTTTGGAAGAGATTTGGTTAACACCTTCTAAGGAATGCTCAAGCAACTCAGCATCTCCAGAAACTGAGAGCCTTACCCTTGACAAATTTTGGGGACTCTATTTCATATGTGCTGCCACTTCCACAATCTGCTTATTACTTGCTTTATTACAGAAGTACTTCCATAACCATAACCATAACAACTATGAAGAGGAAGCTCATCAACTTCCTCAAGGAAATGTAATCACCAAATCTGATGATGATAACAATCATCAACTCCCTGAAGGAAATGTAATCGCCGAATCTGATGATAATAACAATGTTTTGACGAGAGCATTTAGAAATGGTACAGGCTTATACATTGGAAACCTCCCGCCTTTAAATAACACTGCAACTTTTGGTGGATATGCTATTCAAGGTGTACGTCATCGAAATTCACCAAGGTTGGAGAGTGTAAGCATTTCTGATGAACCGGGCAATCCACAACGCTCCCAATCAGCTGACATAGAAATGATGTAATTCACAAACTTACATACATTGATTATAGATCATCATATGTAATTATAGATTCACATGTGAGGTGTTATGTATAAATCCTAGCTAGCCTTATTAGTCATTGTAGTAGTATTCAATATGAAATATGAAATATCCTTATTAGCACTAATTTTTCCATAAAACCTGGTCTTACACAACTTTTAAGCATTAACAAAAAAGCCTTGTTTAGAAGAAAAATTAAGCCTTAACTATATCTATTATCATGTATTATGTATTCTATATGAAATAGCAAGTGCCAAATTCCTTTATTTCTCCATGTCTGATATTATTTGGTCTTAAAAAATATATTTATAACTGTGATTTGAACCGCGACATAATGATTTTTTACAAACATGTAATATAAATCTTCATCCGCACTAGATATAATCTAGTAAGGAGGAAAAAAAACTCAGAATAACAGCTTAAGTTGCAAAGGATACACTTGCAATGGTAAATTGACATTTCAACAACATTCTTGGACAAGGGATATATCTGTCTTAATTTTTCTTCCTTCTCAGCCATATAATCTAATTTGAGATTTACATTTTTATTTTTATCTAATGGAAGTCTCACATTTTACTACTAAGACCCTTAAACAGATGCAGAGTCTGTGGATAGCAAAAGTCCCACTTAATAGAAGTAAAAGATGCTAAACATAAGGCTAATATTTATAGCAGAATCATTGCCACACCACATGTTTTAAAATTCAGAATGCATCCCTGGAATGTACTGTATACTTACAAACTTATATATGAATGAGATGGCTTTATGGAATTACATGAATTTTCAAACTTAAATTTCCTATACACATTCCAAGTTCGATTGTGTGCTTGATTTGTCCCCTATGCGTTTGTGAAAACTATCTTTTTGGACCGCATGTAAGATCCTAAATATCATTGTTTGGGGTCCACTTCTCAACTAGCTGGACCAATATAGTACTCAGAGCTAATCCCAACAAGAATCTTTGGTTCCAAGAAGCAGCCGTTTTTGGTGAATTTTCAACTCACCTATCTAAAGATGGCATAAAATTAATCACGAAAAATGCAATTAAAAGTACCATTTTGATTGGATCAAACAATAGTGTTGGTTCGCGAGTGGTGAATCACATTGGATTAAGGGCAACCAAAACTTGAATAGGAAGTTTATCCATTTAGGATGTTGGATCACATTCATCAAGAAAATCCTCCTAATTTAATTAAGGAGCTTAAAAAACGTATTGGAGGATTTTGGAGGGCTTAAAAAAATTCTTCAAATTCTTTCAATGTTAAAATGTTCTCAAAATTAAAAATATTAATCACAAGAATAAATAATCACAACCATGAAAAGAGGAATCATAACATTTGGCTAACCGGAACTACATAAATGACTTCAAGACTAAATCTTCACCTAAAACCTTCATGCTTACAATCAATTTATCATGCTGACATGTATCTTATTATATTTTGGAGTAAAAAACTTATTATATTTTGTGGCCTTTTGTCTTTGTTGGCTATACTTACAATCAATTTTTATTAAAAAGATATTTAAACCATTTATCATACGGACATGTATCTTAAAAAGCACATGTTAATTAAGAAATGAAATATAAAAAGATTTCTTAAAATGGCATAGATTCAATTTCCTAAGAGTTTAAAAATTATTATTTTTCACCACAAATTTCAACTTCTGTATTCTTTAACTTGTGTCCTTGCCCTAAGTGCAATACCATGTAACAATATATAAACTAAATTTAATTAGTTCCTCAAGCATAGGATGTGCTACTGCAGGAAATAATCACAAGTCACAACCATGACCACTAGCTGCTACTTGAGACTACAGCAGTTATTTTCTCCCATAAACTTGTGGATATGGATGTTTTGTCTGTGTCTGATTGGCTTATCTGCCACGTTAGACACTTCAAAATCAATAACCTCTGCGCGTATTTTAATATTCTAACATCCAAAAATCTCAAGACTATTGGACACATTGAAAGATTACATACCAAAATTAGAAAACAGAATCTTTTACTCCTGTTGCATGTTTCATAGTATGAATTTTGCAAATGAATAAGCATATAATAATTCTATCCATTTTTGAAGTAAGCAAAGTATTAATCACTTTTTCTTTTTTTAATCTCTTAAAACTTTATAATTTATTTATTTAACACTTCTTTGTTTTAACCGTAGAAGAAAATACTACTCCTTATAATGTTGGTTAAGAGAGATTAAAGTGTTGAGTGTGATTTAAATTGACCTCACCTCACACATGTTGTTTGTCATTTTTGAAGTGTGAATTCATTGTTGTATCGTCACTAGTTGAAACAAAAAAACAAATCTTTTCTATCAACATGCAACCTCGTAATTACTCTTAAACGCAATCATTATTTTTCAAAACGATAAAATTTGAATATTATCAATATTATGTTGCGTGACAATCAAAATCTCGTTCTCCCAACCATTCTATTTTTAACTCTCATCTCAACCGCGGACAAAACAACCTTATATTTAAAACTAAGGTATAATTCTCCGCATATACCGTTCTTATTGTTCCTCTCACAAAATAATTTGTGATAATTGTACTCTATTTTTAGTGAGGAATAGTAAAAAAAAAAAAACAATGTCTAAGGCATTTTACCTAAGTTTGTCCTCCTCCAAATACAAGATTAATCCCATCTAACAAAGTTGTTGCTCCTCACAAACACTTTCCTTCAATTCCCTCCCTTAAGAGGTTCCATGACTAGTCAACATCATAATTTGACAAAGTCACTCGTTCAATTTCCATGAACCTACCAGAATCCTTGGCATCTAAGTATATTAATTTCTCTTTGCATTACCTTCCTTTCCTCACAGCTTACTTATATTATATTTGCATGTAATATATAGGCAGCCATTCCATACACAGATTTTCCTACAAACATTAGTAGATTATGTGAGCAAAAGATATTGAAACAAAATGCATTACCTTTCAACTGTTACTCAACCACTTGCAAGAATATGGCTATTCTTTTTCTTACTCATCCCTTTTGCTCTCATTTACGGTATCCGAGATGAAACTATGAATTCAGAGAACAAAGTTATATCCATTGGGGTGATTATTGACGGTGATTCTCGTATTGGGAAAGAACAAGAAGTAGCCATGGACATTGCAGCCCAGAGCTACAACAACACTTCAAAGAACTACAAGTTAGCTCTCTACTTCAAGAACTCCACCAAGGATACCCTCAAGGCCATCAAAATTGGTTAGTATATCTAGTATTTTCTGAGAAAAACATTAAAGTTTTCATTCCCTTTTGGTTAACTTTCTTAAATGTGTATAATAAAGAATGTGAGATCCTTTATTGCAGCTGAAGAGATGATTAATGTGCAAAAGGTGCAAGTGATTATAGGGATGCAAACATGGCAAGAAGCAGCAATGGTGGCTGAAGTAGGAAGCAAAGCTCAAGTTCCTATCATATCCTTTGCAGCTCCTACCATTACCCCACCATTGATGGAAGTTCGGTGGCCTTTTCTGGTGAGACTAGCTAACACTGGTACAGCATATATAAAATGCATTGCAGAAATAGTGCAGGCTTATAGCTGGAAGAAAGTAGTAGTAATCTACGAAGATGACGGGTACGGTGGAGATTATGGGATGCTAGCTCTGCTAGCTGAGGCACTTCAGGATGTGGATTCAATGATCGAGCACCGCTTAGTCCTTCCACCAATTTCTTCTCTACAGGATCCAGAAGAGCTAGTTAGTGAAGAGATGCTAAAGTTAAAACAAACACAATCTCGGGTTTTCATAGTGCTGCAATCATCAGTAGAAATGGCAATTCATGTGTTCAAAGAAGCTTCAAAAGTTGGACTAGTGGATAAAGAATCAGTTTGGATGATCCCGGAGAGCATAACTAATTTGCTGGACTCTGTCAATAAGTCTGCTATTTCTTATATGGAAGGTGCTTTAGGAATTAAGACCTACTACTCGGAAAGAAGCAGGGAGTATAAAGGATTTGAGGCTCAATTCCGGAGAACGTTTTGGTCAAAGAATCCAGAGGAAGATAACCGATACCCAGGATTTTATGCTCTACAAGCATATGATAGCATTAACATTGTAACTCAAGCTTTGAACAGAATGACCAGTAGGAACAATAGAAGCCCAAAGACTTTACTAAGAGAAATACTTACTTGCAACTTCCTTGGTTTAAGTGGCCATATTCAAATTGAATCTGGCCAACTCATTCAGAAGAATCTTGTCTTGAGGATAGTAAATGTGGCTGGGAAGAGTTACAAGGAATTATGCTTTTGGACTCAACAACATGGATTTACTACAATCCACCATGCAGGGCAAGGTGGAAATAAGGTTGCTGGAAATACAAAATGTTTCAGGGGTGTGCGGTGGCCTGGGAATTTGGCGCACGATCCAAAGGGATGGAACATGCCTACTGAAAAAAATCCATTGAGAATTGCAGTCAGAAGCAGAACCTCGTTTTCCAGGTTTGTCAAGGTTGACTATGACCAGAATGGAGAGCCTGAATATAGTGGATTCAGCATTGAAATTTTTGAGCAAGTACAAAAAGTTTTGGGGTACAATCTCCCATCTAGATATTATCCCATCAATGGAACCTATAATGATTTGGTTCAGCTTGTCTATAACAAGGTATCAAATCTATCTTTCCTTTTCTTTGAAATGAAATTCTTAATTTTGGTTTCTGTTTGATTATCATCCTCCTCCCTATCAACTCTAGACTAGGCCTTTTTGTGATGATGTGTTCGACCATAGAGGAGCTATCAAATAAGTTTATAATTAGCTATATTTAATAACTTGCACTAAATGCAACTTTTTGAGAATAAATATGTTTTCACTATATTGATTTGGACCTTTTGTTTATGTGTGGTTAAACAATGATGGAAGACTTATGATGCTGTTGTTGGGGACATGACCATAATAGAGGAAAGATTGCCGTATGTGGATTTTACAGTGCCATATGCAGAATCAGGATTGTCAATGATAGTCCCGATGAAGCCTGGAGAGTCAGCATGGATGTTTATGAAGCCATTTACCTTGGAATTGTGGCTGGTTACAGGTGCAATCTTGATTTACACAATGTTAGTTGTTTGGTATCTCGAGAGAGAACCGAACCCAGAGTTTCAGCTCAGCACAGCTCTTTGGTTTACCTTCTCCTCTTTGTTCTTCGCTCATAGTGAGTATCAATTTTTTTTATCAGTAGGAATCAAACTTGGTACTCCGTGGTTTACAGCACTCACACACTCTGCACATCAACCACTTGCGCTAGACCCCAATGGTCCATATCAATCTCAAACTTCCTTACAATTTTGATGCGAAATAAAATTATGCAAAACAGACAAAGCTGTTAAAGAAAGCTTCTAAATTGAAACATTGAATTGAACTCAAGTAATGTCTATGCTTTCATTTTGCAGGAGCAGAAATGCACAGCAACTTAACTCGAGTGGTGATGGTCTCATGGCTCTTTCTTGTATTGATTGTCACCTCAAGCTACACAGCTAGTCTTTCATCAATGCTCACAGTTAAACAGTTGCGAGCAAATGTAACAGACATTCAGTGGCTGAAGAACAACAACAAGAAAATTGGTTGTGACGGCGATTCATTTGTTAGAGCGTTCCTAGAGAAAGTTGAAAAGTTTAAGCCAGAGAATATCATAAACATTACCGATGAATACAAATATGATGATGCATTCTCTAATAACAGCATAGCAGCTGCTTTTCTTGAGCTCCCATATGAAAAAGTATTCATCAGTAAATACTGCAAGAGATACACTGGCTTCACTCCTAGAACTAGATTTGGAGGATTGGGCTTTGTAAGTAATAATACAATTTAACATATTAATGCCCTTCTTAACCCTTGATTTCTTAATTACACTCTAAAAGGTGTACATCCTTACTTATTATTGCATTGAATAAATATCCTTGTATGAAGTTGAATTCAGTCAGACTAACTATTTGTGAATTCAAGTATTGTAATATCAGACATATGAACTAAAGATCGTGTAATTTCATGCAGATGTTCCAGAAAGGCTCTCCTCTCGTGAAAGATGTATCGAAAGCTATATTGCATCTCTCAGAACATGCAGAGTTGAAAAGATTGGAAGAAAAGTGGTTAATTAGTTCACAGGATTGCTCCAACAACGTTACATCCTCGAACGATACGAATAGTTTGAATCTTGGAAGCTTATGGGTCCTATATGTCATGTCTGGTGCTACTTCTACTATTTGTGTGCTAATACAAACCATCAAGTGGCTAAAATCCAATCAGCCACATGAAGACTTGCCACCAGAAGAAGGCAATGGCACGCCAAGTGATGAAAGGGTGTGGAAAAAGGCGATTACATTTGCAAAGCAGATTTATAGCAAAAAGCACAATAATTCAAGCAAAGAACAAGATGTAATTGACTGTTCTTCGAGATCAGGTCATGTGAGCATCACTGATAGCCCTGAGCATTCACAGGAACTCGCTTCTATACAAAAAGACGTACATATTACACCATATAACATAGGAACATTAGAACCACATGGACTTCAAAATAATTGTCATATCAGACACTGTACAAACCAACTTTAAGTAGTTAGGAACAGTTAGAGAAACTTTGAGGAGATTCAATTGTGTAAGTATTGAAAAATAGAAGATTCATTCATATCATTCAATAAAATTGTTCTTTCTCTTTGTTTGTACTTTGTACCTATCAATTTTCCGTTTCTCCTCTTTGGTGACACATTGGCATTTGGAAAATACTCTGCATTATATTTTATAATTCATCACAAGTCTCTCATTTCCATGTAATATACCTATGTTTCAATTATTAATTACCCACTCCCTCCATAATTATAACACCATTTACAAAAAAAAAAATTGTCCCTAAATATAATACTACCATCTACAAATTTCTAGATGAATTTACTAGTCTTGTTTTCCAAATATATCTCTTATCAATACCCTCTGGAATGAAATATTAACAAAAATGATAGTTGAAAAGTTGATGTATATTGACTACATTTTTAACCACATATTGACTTTTCAACTACTAATTTTGCTTATATTTCATTCCGGATGGATTTTCAACGTATCTTGAAATATGAAAAATTAACATTAAATATAATAGTTATGTACGATTGTGACATTTATTTCTACAACTTTTCTTAATACTCGTAATTTTCGTAAGATGGTCTTTTAAAAAGCGACGGAGAGAACAATATTATTCTCTCAAAAATTAATATGATTATGTTTAACACTAATACATCTCAAAATATGATTAACTTAGTATAATCGAGTGCTCCAAGAGTAATTAGAAGATAAAATAAAAATGGGTCTTGTTAACGAGTGCCCTAAGGGCACTCTTTAAGGTTTCCCAATTAAAAAATTATTCCTTAAAAAAGTTTAACATTTCAATTTCCGATACATTGAATGCACAATTTTCCATAAAAGTTTACTATTTCAAGTCCTTAAAGAGTGCACTCGTTAACATTTCCCAATAAAAATAAGCAATGAGAAAGGTGAGAAAATAGAGGGAGATATTGTGGGGACCTAACCTAAGACATTTCATTTAGTTCTAAAGCTTTGCTCATGAAGTAGCTTAAAACGAAGACCTGCCTTATGATGTTTGGTCATTCTAATTTTCTAATAATCATCACTTTTCGTTTATATTATAAAGTGACAATAAATTTGAAACAAACAATATTCCAAATGAGACACTTTATGAAATGGAGGCCTTTGCTATAATCATTATATTATCACATTTGTTTTGTTTTTAACCATTTTTGGTTTAGACCTTTCTTCCATCAGGAAAGTGCGTTCATAACTTTATGCGTATGTTTTGTATGGTTCTGGGTAGGACGGAGAGATTGAGAGAACTGGTACAATGTTGATGCATTGTTTATACTATATGTTAAATAATATTTGACATCTTAACTTGAGCTCTAACATCAACCTAAATAAATACCAAGAGTGGTCCATGTGTCCTTGTTATTTCACATGCAGTGTTAGCAAGAAGTGGTTATTGTATTATAAGAGGTATTAGTTTTGAGAGACCAATTACACAAGTAACATACCGTACAAATATTTTTAAGCCTTGTACTTATGCACACCTCAACAAAGTACAATAAGTTTCTATGTTCTCTAATAATTTATTTTATATAAAGTGATATTTATTTGATAATAGTATTTCCATTTAATTTACTATTTGTGACTCTATGTCTAACTCTTCCAACAATTTTGCATCTATTAAAATAATTTGTGACAGGTGTACTCATTTTTAGTGAGGATTTTAATGTCTAAAGCACTCTACCTAAGTTTTCTCCTCCGAGTCCAAGATTCATCCCATCAAACAAATCACTGCTCCTCACAATTACTTTCCCTCCCTTGATAGGAGGTACTATGACTAGCCTTCCTTCTAGAAACTTGCAATCCCTGTCTATTCTCTTCTGATGCCCAACTTTGTCTTGAGGTATGGAGTCAAAATCATAATTGACAAAGTCGAACGTTCAATTTCCATGTACGTACCAGAATCCTTTCCATCTAAGTGATATTAATTTCTCTTTATAATGCCTTACTTTGGTACATGTAACATACAGAGGGAGCCAGGAGCCAGTCCTTACACAAATTTTTAAACAAGGCTAGTAGACTCTGTGAGCAAAAGATATTGAAACAAAATGCATTACCTTTCAACCATTCCTCGAGCAGTTGCTAGAATTTGGCTATTATTTTTCTTACTCGTCCCTTTAGGTCTCATTTACGGTGTACAAGATGAAACTAAAAATTCAGACAACAAAGTTATATCCATTGGTGTGATCGTTGATGTTAACTTTCGTATTGGGAAAGAACAAGAACTAGCCATGGAAATTGCAGCCCAAATTTACAACAACACTTCAAAGAACTACAAGTTGGCTCTCTATTTTCAGAATTTCACCAAAGATACCCTCAACACCATCAGAATTGGTTAGTATATCTAGTATTTTCTGAGAAAAACATTAAAGTTTTCATTCCCTTTTGGTTAACTTTCTTAAATGTGTATAATAAGGAATGTGAGATCCTTTATTGCAGCTGAAGAGATGATTAATGTGCAAAAGGTGCAAGTGATTATAGGAATGCACACATGGCCAGAAGCAGCTATAGTGGCAGAAATAGGAAGCAAAGCTCAAGTTCCTATCATATCCTTTGCAGGTCCTACCATACCCCCACCATTGATGAATGCTCGATGGCCTTTTCTGGTGAGACTAACTAACAATGGTACGACATACATAAAATGCATTGCAGAAATAGTGCATGCTTATAGCTGGAAGAGAGTAGTAGTAATCTACGAAGATGATGGGTATGGTGGAGATTATGGGATGCTAACCCTGTTAGGAGAAGCCCTTCAAGATGTGGATTCAATGATTGAGCACCGCTTAATCCTTCCCTCGATTTCTTCTCTACGTGATCCAGGAGAGCTAATTAGTAAAGAGATGATTAAGTTAACCCAAACACAGTCTCGTGTGTTCATAGTGCTGCATTCAACATTAGAAATGGCAATTCATTTGTTCAAAGAAGCTTCAAAAGTTGGACTGGTGGATAAAGATTCAGTTTGGATAATCTCAGATAGCATAACTAATTTGCTGGACTCTGTCAATAAGTCTGCTATTTCTTTTATGGAAGGTGCTTTAGGAATTAAAACCTATTACTCAGAAAGAAGCAAGGAGTATCAAGAATTTGAGGCTCAGTTCCGGAGAACATTTTGGTTAAAGAATCCAGAGGAAGATAACCGCTATCCAGGATTTTATGCTCTACAAGCATATGATAGCATTAACACTGTAACTCAAGCTTTCAACAGAATGACCAGTAGGAACAATAGCAGCCCAAAAACTTTACTAAGCGAAATACAGTCTAGCAATTTCATTGGTTTAAGTGGCCATATTCAACTTGAAGCTGGGCAAGTCATGCAGAAGAATCTTATCCTAAGGATAGTTAATGTGGCTGGGAAGAGTTACAAGGAATTATGTTTTTGGACCGAACAGCATGGTTTCACTACAATCCACCATGCAGGACAAGGTGGAAATAAGGTTACTGGAAAAACAGAATGTTCAAGGGGTGTCCACTGGCCTGGGAATTTAGACCGCAATCCAAAGGGCTGGAACATGCCTACAGAAAAAAATCCATTGAAAATTGCAGTCAAAAGTACCCATTTTTCCAGGTTTGTCAAGGTTGAGTATGGCCAGAATAGAAAGCCTAATAAATATAGTGGACTCTGCATTGAAATTTTTGAGCAAGTACAAAAACGTTTGGGGTACGATCTGCCATATAGGTATTATCCCATCAATGGAACCTATAATGATATGGTTCAACTTGTCTATAACAAGGTATCAAATCTATCTTTTCTTTGAAATGAAATGTTTTATTTTGGTTTCTATTTGATTATCATTATCCCCCCTATCAATTGAAGACTCGGCCCTTTCTGTGATGATGTCTTCATAGACTAGCCGTCGAATATGACAAAGTTCATTTATCATTAGCGATTAGGAACAACGAATAACTAACATTAAATGCAACTTAACTATTTTGAGAATTGATTTGTTTTTTATTTATTGATTGGGACTTTTTGTTTATGTGTCGTTAAACAATGATGGAAGACTTACGACGCTTTTGTTGGGGACACGACCATAATAGAGGAAAGATTGAGGTATGTGGATTTTACATTGCCATATGTAGAATCAGGATTGTCGATGATAGTTCCATTGAAGTCTGAAGATTCAGCATGGATGTTTATGAAGCCATTTACCTGGGACTTGTGGCTGGCTACAGGTGCAATCTTGATTTACACAATGTTAGTTGTTTGGTATCTAGAGAGAGTACCCAACCCAGAGTTTCATGGAAACTGGAAGCTCCAGCTCAGCACAGCTCTTTGGTTTACCTTCTCTTCTCTCTTCTTTGCTCATAGTGAGTATCAATCTCAAACTTCTTTGTCATTTTGATGCTAAATAAGATTATGCGGAACATGCAACCCTGTACAATAAAACTCCTAATTTTAAACAGTGAATTAATTAACAAGTAATGTCTTAGTTTTCATCTCGCAGGGGAAAATATGCACAGCAGCTTAACTCGAGTGGTGATGGTCTCATGGCTCTTTCTTGTATTGATTCTCACCTCAAGCTACACAGCTAGTCTTTCTTCAATGCTCACATTTAAACAGCTGCGACCAGATGTCACAGACATTCAATGGCTGAAGGACAACGACAAGAAAGTTGGTTGTGACGGCGACTCATTTGTTAGGACGTTCTTAGAAAAAGTTGAAAAGTTCAAGCCAGAGAATATCATAAGCGTTTATGAATACAAGTATGATGAAGCATTCACTAATAACAGCATTGTAGCTGCTTTTCTTGAGATCCCGTATGAAAAAGTATTCATCGATGAATACTGCAAGAAATACATTGGCTCCACTCCCAGTATTAGATTTGGAGGATTGGGCTTTGTAAGTGATGATACAGTTTAACACATTAATGCCCTTCTTCACCCTTTACAAAAATAAAAGGAATAAATCCCAAGTAATGTGAGTTCCTCTTGAAAATAAGCAAGAAAAGGTATATGTACCCTTAACATTCAAGGATTGATACAATTAGTTGTCTCCTTCAAAGATAGTCTTAAAATTCATTTTGAGTTATGATCACTACACACACCACAACAACAATAACCAAGCCTAATCTGACTAAGTAGGGTCAGCTACATGGATCAAACGACGTCATAATGGTCTACCGTATATCATATATCTATAAAAACTTATTAATCTCTAGGTTTTTCTTGATAGTTTCTCTTATAAATTTTCTAGGTCTTCCTCCACCTCTAGCGGTTTGACTACCCGCCATTTGATCTACCTTCCATCTCTCTCTAATGCTGACATTACTAATCTTATCCCGCATCCAACGTAACATTTTCATGTCTGCTACAAAAGATTCAACTTCATTGTTCTACATCTTCTATCAGCCATAAAACAAAAGTCAACTTCATCGTTTTATTTTCCTTTTTCTTCTTCTGTAAATTGGGTTATAGTTTGCTGTTTGAAAAATGTTAAGCAATCTTGGTTAGATTCTTTTGAATGAGTGAATTTGAATACTTACTAATTTTCATATGGTTGAATAGTCATTAGTATATATCTTGTTAAATTCAACAAATATCATTGTATGATGTTGCATTCATTCAAATGTCAGACAAGTTATTTGTGAACTTTAGTATTACTATATCGGATATATAAAACAAAGATGATTTAATTTGACACAGATGTTCCAGAAAGGCTCTCCTCTCGTGAAAGATGTATCGAAAGCTATATTACATCTCTCAGAAGATGCAGAGTTGAAGAGATTGGAAGAAAAGTGGTTACTTACCTCACAGGATTGCTCCAACAACGTGACATCCTCCAATGGTACGGATAGTTTGAATCTTCGAAGCTTACGGGCTCTATATGTCATCTCTGCCACCACTTCTACCATTTGTGTGCTAATATCAACCATCAAGTACCTAAAATTCAATCAGCCAGATGAAGACTTGCCACCAGAAGGCAATGGTACACCAACTGATGAAAGTGTGTGGAAAAAGGTTATTACATTTGCAAAGCAGATTTATGGCAAAATGCATAATAATTCAAGCAAGGTACAGGAAGTAACCGACCGTTCTTCGAGATCAGGTCATGCGAGTAAAGCCGATACCCCTGAGCAATCGCAGGAACTCGCTTCTCCGCCAAAAGAGGTACATACGACAACACATGACACAGGAACATAAGAACTACGTGCACTTCAAAACAATTGGCATATCAAACACAGCACAAATCCATGCTAGACTAACACTGTGTTAGGATAAAGAATAAAGGAGAGTTAAAGTAGTTAGGAATAGTTAGAGTAACTAGTTACTTTGAGGAGAATCAATTGGGTTAAGTACTGAAAAATATGATATTCGTTCATATGATTCAATAAAAATGTTCTTTCCTTTTGTTTGTATCTATCAATTATCCAAGTCTCCTATTTGGGTTTGTAACAGACTTTTCACAAACACATTTGGATACACCTCATTATATTTGAAAATGTTTGTACTTCAGTTTCTTTTGAATGTGTGTGGAAATATTCCAATAATGACATAATTAACGGTATTTCACTGCCTAATACAAACTTTAAAAAACATTAAATCTCTCTTCCAATTTTATACTTTCATGTTGTACCTTAATAAGGCTCGGCAACAAAACTCATGCCCGCGGGTTGATGTAGCATATTTACGTATATCAAAAGTAAGTATTTATGTATCGTCTCCTCAGGGACTAGTGCGACATCATGGATTGTTCGACATCG
>Ga0315913_1002747_pt1 | contig 20856 bp, 12 predicted proteins | sample MpolsnodulesMG_FD_207736 | JGI IMG/M metagenome (GOLD analysis project Ga0315913, IMG submission 207736) | Medicago polymorpha root nodule microbial communities from Los Angeles, California, United States - small nodules | ecosystem: Host-associated > Plants > Roots > Nodule | place: USA... | reverse complement strand
TGCAAAGAAACAAAGATCCAAAGCTTAAGAATAGGCGTGGCCTTGCAAAAATTGATCACAATATTTTGTATCCTAAGATGCCTAGTTCTGGATCAAGAAGATGGAATCATGGGAAGAGGAGTGTCTTGTAACATTTCAAGTTAGTTTGTTCATAGAATTTGTGTTCTCTAACTTTGCTTGCCTTTGGTAATATGTAATCCCTCACTCTCTTTTCTTATTTTTGTCTTTAACTCTCCTTTCCTCGGACAAGAGAGCCATGATAATTTGGAGTCCGCCCCAAAAGTAAGTAAACTTTGCCAACGATTGATCCAGCCAGTATTCGTACTTGAATTCTCCCTAAACGATTTGTAGTTATATGTATATGTTAAACTCTTTACTCTTAACAAATAGTTCTAACCATCATGGAAAAATTTATCAAAAATTCAATTTTCAAAACGCCACATGTGAAAAAATTGAATAATATCCTAAAAATATATAATCAGTTAGTTTAAGAAATTTGTGCAACACTTAACAGACATTATAACATCTAAAGTGTAACTTCAATCTTGGATAATCATGCGACAAACCATCTAAAACAGTGCATGGTTGTTAACTATTCAAAATGTAATACCTAATGATAAAACCAACAACCGTAACTATTCAAAATCTAATGCAAATCAAATTTAAGCTTATTTTTGCACTGGCCTAAATTTTTGTTTTGGTTAAAAACCGTAGATGGATTTGCATTTGGTCATTTACTGTTGAAGGTGAGAAAAAACAAAGGGGGGTTGAATTGTGTTTATTTTTTCTTCGTTTTCTCTTACTGAAGTCACTGATCAGAAACAGATAGAGTTCAGCTTCTGAAGTCACAGGTTCCTTCCACAAACTGGAAGTAGTCTTGTCCCCCTTGCACTTCCAAGGAGAGTTCACTATGAATGTAATATCTGATTACAATTGCTCAAGCTACAACTAGCAAGAGACTTCAAATTACTCAAGCACAACCGCAAGAGATTTCCTATGCTCAAGCACAACCGCAAGAGACTTCTATTGCTCAAGCACACAAGCAAGAGACTTCTAATCAAACAGAATTACAAAGATGTTTGTTTGAGTTTGAACACTTGATATACAATCAGTGGTGTTCACGATACAAATCAGATACACTCTTAAAACTCTAGAATTTCTAAGATATGAATTTTGATAAGAAATTCTAAGTGACTTTTAGATGCAGAACAATAACAGAGTTTGGCACTTTGTGAATTGTTGTATGAGTCTTGTTTTGTATGATTCTGCATATCCAACTAGCAGGTCTTCACTCCTTTATATAGAGGTGTGAAAGATACGTTGGAAATTGCCAGCACATTAAAAGAGTCGTTTGAAGCTTGATCAAAATCACCAATGATCTTTTGTCTGATATGGTTATTGTCTTATGAAAGATCAATTTCAAATGCATTCCTAGTTGAAAGGAACATTGCTGCAGACATAGCTGTTATTCTTGTCTTGATGCAGAGACACGAACAGAGTAGTGGAGAAAGTAGTTGTACAGTTCGTACAATTGTCCTTTGTCAACGCTCTTGAGAGAACAAGCATCCAATGCTTTCAAATTCTTTCAAAATGGTTGTTGCTACACTCTTTCATTCTTCTGCAATGTTGGACGAGATTAAATCCATTAACCAGCCTTTGAAGCTTTAAGTCTCTCATCTTCCGATGAATTTCAGCTTCTGGTGATATTACTTCTGATGAGATGCTTCTGATGACGTCATCACTTCAGGAGCACTTAACTTCAGGAGCACTTCTCTTCAGATGCTTCAAGCTTTAATCTTGTTAATTCCTTTACTCTCTTTTGTTCTTTCAGAACCTTATAAGATATCAAAACTTTGTCTATGGTCCTGTACACTTGAACAAATATTAGCATATCCAATTGACAATTTTTAATATCTTGTTATCGTCAAAACTCTAAGGGTAATGTATGTTAAACACATTTTATTCCAACAATCTCCCCCTTTTTGATGATGACAAACACTAGTATTTAAAATGTTCATAAAACTAGTCAAATATTCTCAAGCTTCTTTTGGCCACTTGTTTAAATATTCCCAAGCACTTTTGTTCAGCCTTTTAACTCTATCCATATGCCTATTGAACTGAGACACAGTAGTTGACTTAGCACAATTCCAAACCACACCTCTTAACTCCTTATCTTTCCGGTTCTTTGTAAAGTTTTTCCACAAGTGCATTGCACAGTACCTATGTGCAACACCAGACATCACTTCTTGAACAACAGGTATAAGTCCCTGTGCAAAACAGAACAAAAATTTAAAATGAATTGCAGTTACACGAAAACATTATGTCAAAACCCCCCTATAGTTTATCATTAATGATCAAAAAAACCCCTGTAGTTATCAAAAATTAATGCATAAATGTAAAACTAATGCAATATATTAGTGCACAAATGACATATATTAGTAGTAATAATAGTGAAATAACAGACAACAAATAGTAATGATAATAATGGTATTCAGGTAGCTAAGTAAAAATAATAGTGCCTAATGAAATAATTGCATTTCTTTATAAATCTTATTTGAATTTTACCCAAGAAACACACTATGTACCAATTACATTCCAAATAACTACTACACAATAATAACTGACTATAAATCCTTCTTCAAAATAAAAATAAAAATAACTGACTAAAACTCTAGTACAAGATGAGATACATCAATTTTCTTCTTCTTTTTTAATTTTTGGTTACTACATTAACAAATGTATACGAGATAGCACACAACAGTTACGATCTAAAGATGAAAGAAACAGAAAAATACAGAATGGAATTAATTTCAGCTTAATTCAAGGCAATGCATGCAGACAGCAACATTAATTTCTCTCTTCAACTAAGTCCATAAACTATTCAACTAGCTCATAGTAAAAAAGAAAATCAAAATGCCAGTGCTTAATTAGTAGAAAATGCTAGAGTTTGATTACTCCATTCCATAGATACGTTTTCTAAATTGTTGTTAATTGTTTTGTTTATTTAAACAAAACAATTCAGAGTAGACCAGAACATGAACTCTACCAGAAGAGTTTTATTACTGATTTTTCTAGAGAAATAATAAAGATGCAAGTAATAGCGGGAGTAGCCTATGAAGTTGCATCGTTAAAAGTGTATTTGTATTTCAAATTTTCTACCATATCAAAAGATTAATATCTCTTATCAACTAATTTGATTCATCACAAATGTCAATGTGACATAAAAAAGCAAGACATGAAACCCTCTCACAACAATAGACTAAGGGAGAGCCTATAATATGGCCATACACATACCAAAGGTATATGGCTACATCACATTAAAATCAGTTGACATGTAACAAAATCTTTAATTGAAAGTTCAAATTAATTTTTTTTTATTACAATCTAACTAGTAGATTACGCACAGAGTGCATTTCAAGGAAGTAAATTTGAAACATTGATCATGCTCAGAACCCATTAATTTGATGGTGAAGCAGGAGGTAGGATTCCATAGAGGAATGATGAGATCAAAGTCAAAGCACGTTCTGGTTGCCAGCTTGGAACAAGATGTCCTGATCCTCTTACTGTAACAAATGTCAATCCTTTGTATCCCACCACATATCCTCCAATCTGACATTATTATTACAATTTGGTCACATTTCAAAAATGTTATTACTTGGTCTAGAAGAAAAGTCAATACATCAGCCAAATATTGAGTAAATGAACATTTTGGCACTCAAAATTGTAAGAGTTGAGCAATTTAGTCCCTTAAATTGTAAAAAACAAATAAATTAGCCCCTTAAATTAAAGAAAGTCGATCAATTTAATCCCTCCATCAAAATAATAAATAGACGAATTTCAGTGTACCTCTTTTCCAGAATACCATGGACGCCAAACAGCATTGATAGGGAGCTTAAGGGTGTTGATTGAATATCTTGAAGATGTGACTGGAACCACTGCATCTGTATCACCACTGTTATGTAGGAGAACACACCATCAAAATCCAGGAGTCGGAACTTTTATAAAGCAAAAATTGTAACCTCTCATTATTCAAAACAAGAGTCTAGATGTTATATATTATTGTTCTTGTATAATGAATGCGAGCTTGCCTGTATATCCATAGTTTAATGCCACTGTCGATGAGATACTTGACGGTGGGTAGGATTGTAACTGGACTGTCTTTCCACTCAGTAAGAAGATGACTATGAATTGTCATAAAAAATAACACATTCTTAATTAGATAAAAAATATACATTTATATAAACGTAAAAAAAAGTAAAAATACTATTTTGAAATTTCTTAAAAGTGATTAATATAATACCTGCAATGGCTCCAATTTGTAGGTTTGGCATGAAGAGCCTTTTGAACCTCTGGTGTATTTAGATAGGCAGCACCATAGTAATCAGAACAAGGGTCAAAATCATTAGTTACATAACCAGTTGAACCGTTTTTCAGAGAAGAGTCTTGACACAATGGAGCATATATATTATAGAAGTCTATCTTTCCAATCTCAAGGACGACCTTATATGTTGCATTGATACAAATTGATGAAACATTTTCAGTAGTGAAGTCACAGTACTTCTCAATCAACTCATGAGTTTGATCTGAGTTCAAAGCATGAGTCCAAAGGTAATCAAAAAACCCCTTTAAACTTGTGGCATCATCAATCCAAGCATTCCCTATCTGAAATTTTTTATTGTAAGAGTAATAATGAAGTTAGATTTATGAGATTGTGAGTTATATTGCATTATTAGTCTTTTGAAGTTTGAACAACATACAGAAATGCCTTTGAGGTTAATAATGGTGTTGTTATAGAGTTTATTGTTGTGAAGAATAGTGGATGCTAGCTGAGGAACATAATGACCGGCATAACTCTCTCCCGTTAAGTAAAAATCTCTGGTTTTGTACTGTGGAAATCTCTCCAGCCAGTTGATGAGGAAAACATAGGCATCTTTGGCAGTTGACTTATCTCCTGAATTTTCATAGTCAGATGTTGTGTTTGAGTAGGAAAATCCCACTCCTGCTGGAGACTCTAAGAAGAGTACATTTGCAACTGACATATTTCATAGAATATAAGTTGGTAAGATAATCATGTCTCAGAAATGCATCATAAAGAAACAAATTAATTATATTATTGATTTTCTGACCTTCATTCCAAGCATATGGGTTACGGTATAATGTTTTACCATCAGAGTTGACTCTGAAGGGTCCGAGCTCTTGAAAGGCTCCATATCCCAGTGAGGAACAGCCAGGTCCTGTGAGTTTCAGACATTATGTTGTCAGAATCAAAGCTTTCATAATCAACTCGTAAAAACCAGTTTATGATGCAATTCTTACCTCCATTGAGCCACAATACTAAAGGTTTAGTTGAAGAGTTATTTGGAGATTCCACAAAATAATAGAAAAGTTCTCTTCCAGCCTCAGGATTAACAGTGACATAGCCTGAATATTGGTCAAAATTCACTCCATAGGGCTGACCAGGCAATGTGACAATCTTGTCAGCTTGCATTTGCCCCTCTTGAGGTACAACATAAGTAGCAGAAGAAGAGTGTGATTTAGATGCATCTTCCACTTCCCAAGATAGGGTCTTAGGAGGATTTTGTGAGCTTCTAGATAGAATATATTCAACAAGTTTATCAGCTTGACTAGCTTTGCTATAAGGAAAAATAACCAAAAGACTCAAGTTGAGTAATAAACAAGCATAAAGAGAAACCTTCTTCATCTTGTTCTCAACTTGGTTTCAATATATCATAAGTTTCTAACTATTTATAGATGAAAAACAGTGACAATTTTGAAGGACTTATTTGGTTGTTCTTGTTGGAGTCATGTGAATGAAACAAGAGAGAGATAACATTTACCATTGAGGCATTGACCAATGACCATGCAATGATAAAGCCGGCTGAGTTTAATTTAGTCTCTTCTCCTTGAATGTAATGTAACCTTGTTTCCCTTTTTCTAGAATCATATCAAGTTATTTAACGTTTTAGCACTTTGTGATTAACTTTGAAATTTATGGGATGTTTGTTTCTCTAAATTATTGTTCTTGTTTATGCAGTACTTCTACACTCTAGTTTCTTAGGGGGTGGGAATATGCTTCTCTAGTTAGATTTTTAGATTAAGCTCTATTCTGAGATTTAACGTTACCTTTCGAGAATTCGATTTTATATGACATTTCGTACTATTTAAATTTTATTTTATAATAATGCATTTATTTATGTCAAAAATTGATAGGTTAGCTAATACACTTAAATTTTTGTTTTGGTTAATGAATGATTTACCTCGAGAGAGTATTGGTTATGGATGTAAGACTTAAAGTGGGCTGTTGTGTAAAAACATGTGCAAGTATACACAATTGAACAAATAATAAAAGGGTAAGTATAGATTGTTCTCACAATGATTGTTTATGTTTAATTAAATCAAGTTAATTGTTTTTTGAGGAAATTAAATCAAGTTAGTTAGTGAGAAAATATAACAATAACGTTCATTTCAATAGCAGAAAATAAGATTAAAACAAGTAAATAAATGCTTGGTTAAGATCTGATTTGGTTAGAATAGGTTGGACTACACTTCCTATGAAATTTTCTAGTTGCTCGGTGGTGTTGAGATTTGTTTATTTGTAAGCACTCATTAATTCCGTTCTATTAACATGTTCATTAATTCTATCCTACTTAAGTTGTTTTGGTGGTATTGGCTTGGTAGTGGAGTGTGCTCCTCTTTAAAGTATCATTTTGGATTTTTTTTGTCATTTAATTATATTAAATATTACGGATTAAAAATCAAAAATTTTAAACCGTAGACATTGAGTCAAAGTTTGTTAATGAAAGCCAATAGATCAAATGCGAAATTTTGTTGTTCATGTATGTTAAAAATATATAAATTTTAAATTATTAGGAGCCCAAGTTTTTATATTTAATTTGTTAAAAGGATGCCTATTTTTTATGTTATTTACAATCTACATAGATGATAGTTTTTTAAAAAATTTACATTATTTTGCTAGGGTCCCATTTTTATTATTAGATCTGGCCTCCAATCTGATTGGAACGGTCCTAGGTATAATTAAAATACTGAAAGTATATAATCGATTTAAAGGATACATTAGAAAATTAGATAATGAAATCTAATCCCACAACAAAAATTTTAACATGCTTAGTTTCATCACTTTTAATGCATTCTTTTACATACTAACAACCTTTCAAACCCTAATTTAGAATGCTAAAATATTGTTGAAGGGCTCGGATATTAGCAAGTCTCAGGGGATACAATAATTATAAATACTTCGAGACCACTATAGCATATCACTAAGTCATCAAGGACTTTGTTTTTCAATTGCATTTGTTTTCAGACTTATATCATGAAGGGTTGGAATGTGATTTTAGGGTTGATATCAATTATAATCTCGTGTTGGAGCGAGAAGTTGTGAATTAAAGATCATTCCTTTAGATATTTGAAGTTGATTAATAATCGGGTGTTGGATAAGAGACATAAATAATTCCTTATAATTGAAACTCAGTTGATAGCTTTATTATGAGTTTGAGGTTTCTACTTTGATCATACAAGCTTATACATTATAAGTTTGGGATTTGACCTTGCAAAATAGAACCAAAGTGAAGTGAAAAAGTTGGATTTTTCTAGAGAGATAATAAAGTTGTAAGTAAATGGTGGGAGTAGCTTATGAAATTACATTATTAGAAGTCTATTTGTATTTCAAGTTTCCTACCATATCAAAAGATTGAGATCTCTTATCAACTAATTTGATTTATCAAAAAGCAAAGACATGAAACACTCTCACAACAATTGACTAAGGGAGAGCCTATAGTGTTGCCATACACATAACAAAGTTATATGGCCACATTCTATTACAATCTAACTAGTAGATTACGCACAGAGTGCATTTCTAGGAAGTAAATTTGAAACATGGATCATGCTTAAAACCCATTAATTTGATGGTGAACCAGAAGGAAGGATTCCATAGAGGAATGATGAGATCAAAGTCAAAGCACGTTCAGGTTGCCAGCTTGGAACAAGATGTCCTGCTCCTCTCACTGTAACAAATGTCAATCCTTTGTATCCCACAACATACCCTCCAATCTGTCATTATTGTTTCAAAAATGTTATTACTTGGTATAAAAGAAAACTCAATAAGTCGGACAATATCTCAAGTAAATTAGAATTTTTTAACTCGATGATGTAAGTGTCGCGAGTCCCTCAAATTTACGAAACAACAAATTAGCTCTTAAAGTATAGATTGCCAATCAATTAATTTCTCACTCAAAGTATAAATCGACTAATTTTAGTACCTCTTTTCCCGAATACCACGGACGCCAAGCAGAGTTGATTGGAAGTTTAAGGGTGTTGATTAAATATCTTGAAGATGTGGTTGGAACCACTACATCTGTATCACCACTGTACGAAGAAAACACAATCAAAATTTAGGAGTTGGAATTTTTATAAAACAAAATTTGCAATCTCTTATTATTCACTACAAGAGACTTCATGTTTTATATTATTGTTCATGTAGATTCAAATGTCATAAGTGTTAAACAATTTATATTGAAATGAAAGTGAGCTTACCTGTATATCCATAATTTAATGCCGCTATCAATGAGATACTTGACGGTGGGTAGGACGGTAGCTGGACTGTCTTTCCAGGTAGTAAGAAGATGACTATGAATTGTCATTGAAAACAACACATTCTTGATTAGCATAGAAAAATACAAGTATATAAGTGTCAAAACAAAGAGTACTATTTTGCAATTTCTTAAAAGTGATTATAGAATATTACGTGCAATGGGTCCAATTTGTAGGTTTTGCGTGAAGAGCCTTTTGAACTTCTGGTCTATTTAGATAGGCAGTAACATAGTAATCAGAACAAGGGTCAAAATCATTGCTTACGTAACCAGTACTAGAACCATTTTTCAGAGAAGAGTCATGACACAATGGCGCATAGATGTTATAGATGTCTATCTTTCCTGTCTCAACAAAGGCCTTATCAGTTGCATTGTTACAAATTGCTGAAACATTTTCTTTAGTGAAGTCACAGTACTTCTCAATCAACTCATGAGTTTGATCTGAGTTTAAAGCATGAGTCCACAAGTTATCATATATCCCCTTTAAATTTGTAGCATCATCAATCCAAGCATTCCCTATCTGAAATTTTTTGAAGTAAAGATAATATTGAAGTTAGAATTATGAGATTGTGAGTTATATTGCGTTATTAGTCATTTGATGTTTAAACAACATACAGAAATGCCTTTGAGATTAATAATGGTGTTGTTATAGAGTTTATTGTTGCGAAGAATAGTGGATGCAAGCTGAGGAACATAGTGACCAGCATAACTCTCTCCCGTTAAGTAAAAATCTCTGGTTTTGTACTGTGGAAATCTCTCCAGCCAGTTGATTAGGAAGACATAGGCATCTTTGGCAGTTGACTTATCTCCTGAATTGACATAGTCAGATGTTGTGTTTGAGTAGGAAAATCCTACTCCTGCTGGAGATTCCAAGAAGAGTACATTTGCAACTGCATATTTCATAAGGATATAAGTTGGCAAGATAGTCATGTCTCAGAAATGCATCATAAAGAAACAAATTAATTATATTGATGATTGTCTCACCTTCATTCCAAGCATATGGGTTGCGGTATAGTGTTTTGCCATCAGAGTTGACTCTGAAGGGTCCGAGCTCCTCAAAGGCTCCATATCCCAGTGAGGAACAACCAGGTCCTGTGAGTTTCAAACATTATGATGTCAAAATTGAAGCTGTCAAACTCGAGAGTCTAAGTAAAGTTGTTGAGCTTCTGTAGACTCGATTAGTCAAACTGAGAGTTTCCAATTTTATTAGTTTACTTAAACTCGTAAAAGTTTACCAAACAGTGAGTGCATATGCGAGTTAATTTGTTTTTATGACTCATAATTGTAAGAAGGTAAGGGTTAGCCCGAGAGTTTAACAACCATGGTCAGAATCATATTATCAAGAGTATAGTTCAAATGATGGTAATAACCAGGTTTTTGCATGTGATTTTGTAAATCAAAAGACAAATAAAGTTCAATATCAAGTGATATTTGTTCTTAGGTAAAACTATACTATCATGTTTCACTACTATGAAAATGAAATTATGTCATCAATCAAGTATAATTAATAACTATTTATAAACAAATATTAAATAGACAATGACGCATTAAAGAACATAAATAGACAATGACACATTCAAGAACATAAAAAAATAGAAAATGCCTACAAAAGAACAAAAGTTAACTGTAGAAAACAGTTTCTGATGCAATGTTTACCTCCATTAAGCCACAACACTAAAGGTTTAGTGGAAGAGTTATATGGAGACTCCACAAAATAATAGAAAAGTTCTCTTCCAGCCTCAGGATCAACAGTGACATATCCTGAATATTGGTCAAAATTCACTCCATAGGGTTGACCAGGCAATGTGACGATCTTGTCAGCTAGTCTTAGCTCCTCTTGAGGTGGAGCAACATAAGCAGCAAAAGAAGAATGTGTTTTCATTGCATCTCCCTCTTCCCAAGAAAGAGTGTTAGGAGGATTATGTGATTTTCTAGACAGAATAAACTCATTGAGTTTATCAGCTTGACTAGCTTTGCTATATGGAAAAATAAGCAAAAGAGTCAAGTTGAGTAGTAAACAAGGATAAAGAGAAACCTTCTTCATCTTGTTCTCAACTTGGTTTCTATATATCATTAGTTTCTAACTATTTATAGATGAGAAACAATGGCAATTGTGCAGGACTCATTTGGTTGCGCTTGTTGGAGTCGTGTGAAAGAAACAAGAGAGAGATAACATTTACCATTGAGGCATTTTGCAGGACTTATTTGGTTGTGCTTATTGATCAGCCGGCTGATTTTAATTTAGTTTCTTCTCCTTGAATGTAAGTGATTTTCCTAGCTTGTTTCCCTTTTTCTAGAATCATGTATCAAGTTATTTAACAATTTAGCACTTTGTGATTAACTTTGTAAGTTAATGGGATGTTTGTTCCTCTAACTTATTGTTGTGGTTTATGCAGTTGTACTGTCTTCATATTCTAGTTTCTAAGAGCATCTGTAATTGGGTTACTGGGAATATGCTTGCTCGTGATATATAAATAAATGTGTTCAAAAAATTTAAGTAGCAAAGTCTTATATGTTATATCTTATTTAAATAAGTAATCTTCTCTATTTAACAAGCAGGTGGCGACAATGAGATTAAACTCTATTTTGAGATTTAACATGATCCATATATTTGTGTAAAAATTTGATAGGTCGGCTAATACACATAAATTATTCATTTTGTTAGAGAAAGACTTGTATGGACTGTAAAATCATATCTCGAAAGAGATTGATTATCCAACATAGAATTTTGGTGTTTTGGTTATGGATGTAAGAGTGAAGAGAAAGGTGAAAAGAAGAAGTCATAAGAGGTGTTGTGTAGAAACATGTGCAAGTACACCAAGTCAAACAAATAATAGAGATTGTTCTCACCAGGATTGTTTATGTTCAATTCTCATAAATCACTAGAATAAGAACCACGCATAGTGCGGTCACATATTATTTTTGTATTTTTATATGGTCACTTTTATTTTGAAAAGATTACGTGGTCATTTATAAAATTTATATAAATAGAATTGTAAACATCTTGGGTCTCGGTAACAAGTGTTCGGGGAGCATTTTTAATGATTTTAAATTAAAAAAAATATTTTTTAAAGGAGACAAATACTTTAATTTATAATGTATTGAATACACAAATTTTCATAAAAACTTATAATTTAAGATCTTTAAAGACTGTCTTAGAGACACTCATTAGCATTTACCATACATTTTTTTTTGTTCCTAAAATTCTTACGGAGTGGAGACCCATTTTGGTCTCTAACAATATGTGTAAGGGTCAAATTAGTCCTCCACAAATTAAAACACTATATTTTATCCCTTACTAAATTAAATCGAGTCAATTTAGTCTCCGCATCAGTTTATTGATGTGTACCATTAATTTGACTATGTGAGTGCCAACATGGAAATAAAAGAATTTTTTAAGGGGCAGATTACTCTCCCATTTAAAAAAGGAAAAAAAAAGAGAGAGAGCAAAACAAAACAAAAAATTGAGTGATTGCATAATAAGATATATAATGAATAGTTGATTGCATAATAAGAGAGTTGATATGTCCGGTGAAGATGGATGGTGGCAACGGTAAGGCACAGTGCACTGGTGCGGTGGTGATGAAGTCTTCGCGGTGGAACAGAGGGTGCCTGCAGGCACGTTAGCACTCCAACACTTAAGTCAGTGTAGGAAATGAGGTTGAATGTGTAAAACGTGTGAGAAAGTGAATGGTACCTTGAGGGTGACACAAAATCACCCTTATATAGAGGAAGGGGGCACTAGTTGCTTCCGGAAAATGCGGCACCTCATCCGGAAGCCGTTGAAGGCCACGTGTACAGAATAGATGCACGGGTCGGGCGCGCTCTGGTAAGGTGGTGTGCACGGATATTTAGTGTGCTCCATCAAGTGATGCGTCTTGGTCTAGTGGGCATATGGTCCACATGTGATCATAGGATTGGCCTTATGGCCGGTCCAGAACAAGAATGAATAGTTGTGTTTATTAACACAAAAAGAATGAAAGAACAGTTCAACACATAAGCAATGAATGAGTTAAGAATTTGACAACCCTAAGCACACATCCTTCTATTTTGGTTTTTCGCTTCCCTTTTCTTCCACATCCTTCGGTTTTCAGCGGGTATCAACGACTTCAATGATTGTTTCGACCGAAGAAGATGACCCAAATAAAAAAGTATTAATTTGGTTCCTTAAAATTTAACAAACTTCATTTTTTGTCATGAAGAAATAAAAAAATAAGGACTAATTTCATTTTTTTATGGGGATCAAATTATCCTATTTTTTTTTTTTTTTTGTATATACCTAGATGTCCCTTATTTTTGTAAAGAATACATATGGCAGTCGGTAAGAGAACTTAATTGTCACATATTCTCTCTTTCATAAAAAATAAAAAAAAATAGTCACATATTCTCGGTCACAGTTCAAAAAAAAGAAGAGAAAAAAACGATTGAAGAAAAATATTGACAAAGAACTAAATTGTCTTGGTTTAATTTTGTAAAGTACTAAATAGGGTTATTTTTTGTCGGGGATTGTATACTTTGTTAGGGACCAAAATAGGTCTTTAATCAATTCTTACGTGTCTAAGCTAAGATAAATTTGTCAATGACATCTACTCCTTGTTCATGTCCAAGAGTATATACAGTGTTCAAGTGTGGATGAAATTTTGTCAAAAAAATAAAAAAAAAAAATTGTTGGAGGAAAGGAAACTTTTGAATATTTATCTATTATTATAAATATAATCAGATCATCCATATCTAATGCAAAAATAAATATCATTTTCTTACAACAATATAAGTTTCTAAATCTCTTAAGTTGTAATTGTTGCTCAGGTATGGCTCCAATGCTCTTGTCAATTCTGCAAGCGATCAAATCCTTTACATATTGCATCTGAAACAAGTACTTACTCCAGCTATCTACTTAAAACAATATTGAAGTGATCAAATCCTTTACATATAAGCGATTTTTGTTTCTTTATTTCTTCTGTTACTAGTTGGTGTTCTAACAATACGCTCTCACGACAAGTGAGGGAGAGCCTATAATATTGCCATACACAAACCGAAGTTATATGACCACAGCACAAGGTGCGTTTCAAGGAAGTAAATTTGATATGTAACAAGAATTTTTAGTTGAAAGTTCAAACTAAATTTTGTTTATTACAATCTAACCAATAGATTTTGCACAAAGTGCATTTCAAGGAAGTAAATTTGAAACATGAATCATGCTTAGACACAATTAATTTGATGGTGAAACAGAAGCAGGCAGGCTTCCATAGAGGAATGATGAGATCAAAGTCAAAGCCCGTTCTGGTTGCCAGCTTGGAACAAGATGTCCTGCTCCTCTTACTGTCACAAATGTCAATCCTTTGTATCCCACAACATACCCTCCAATCTGTCATTATTAAAATTTCGTCATGTTTCAAAAATATTATTACTTGGTCTACAAGAAAAGTCAATAACCCAACCATATATCGAGTATTAGCATTTTAGAACTCAAATTTGTAAAAGTCGAACAATTTAGTTCCTCCAATTAATGAAATAACAAATTAATCCCTTAAAATAATGAGTGTCAATCAATTTAGTCCCTTAGACTCATTTCAGTACCTCTTTTCCAGAATACCATGGACGCCAAGCATCGTTGATCGGGAGCTTTAGGGTGTTGATTGAATATCTTGAAGATGTAACTGGAACTCTTCCATCAGTATCACCACTGTAGGAGAACACATTATCTAAATTTAAGAGTTGGAATTTTGATAAAATATAATTGTAACCTCTCACTATTCACACAAGAGTCTACATGTTATATTAGTGTTCTTGTGCATTTAAATTGTCATATTAATGTTAATTAAGACTTTCATATAATGAAATTGAGCTTGCCTGTATATCCATAATTTAATGCCACTGTCGATGAGATACTTGATGGTGGGTAGGACGGTAATTGGACTGTCTTTCCATTTAGAATTAATTTCACTATGAATTGTCATTAAAAAAATTACAATCTTGATTAGCATAGAAAAGTACAGTTATATAAGTGTGAAAACAAAGAGTTTACTTTGCAATTTCTTAAAAGTGATTATAGATTTTTTACCTGCAATAGCTCCAATTTGTAGGTTTTGCATGAAGAGCCTTTTGAACCTCTGGTCTATTTAGATAGGCAATACCATAGTTATCAGAACAAGGGTCAAAATCATTAGTTACATAACCAGTTGAACCATTTTTGAGAGAAGAGTCATGACACAATGGAGCATAGATGTTATAGAAGTCTATCTTTCCTTTCTCAATGTAGGCCCTATCTGTTACATTGCTACATATTGCTGAAGTATTTCCACTAGTGAAGTCAACTGTGAAGTCACAGTACTTCTCAATCAACTCATGAGTTTGATCTGAATTCAAAGCATGAGTCCAAAAATAATCAAATAACCCCTTCAAACTTGTGGCATCATCAATCCAAGCATTCCCTATCTGAAAAATTTGAAGAACAAATAATCATGAAGTTAGATATATGAGATAGTGAGTTATATTGCATTATTAGTCTTTTGAAGATTGATCAACATACAGATATGCCTTTGAGGTTAATGATGGTGTTGTTATAGAGTTTATTGTTGTGAAGAATAGTGGATGCAAGTTGAGGAACATAATGGCCAGCATAACTCTCTCCAGCTATGTAAAAAGCTCTTGTTTTGTACTGTGGAAATCTCTCCAGCCAGTTGATGAGGAAGACATAGGAATCCTTGGCAGTTGATTTATCTCCTGACTTGTCATAGTCAGAAGTTGTGTTTGAGTAGGAAAATCCTACTCCAGCTGGAGACTCTAAGAATAGTACATTTGCAACTGCATATTTCATAATGATAAATTGGTAAAATATTCATGTCTCAGAAATGCATCATAAGAAACAATTTCATTCTATTGATGATTGTTTCACCTTCAGTCCAAGCATATGGGTTACGGTATAGTGTTTTGCCATCAGAGCTGATTCTGAAGGGTCCTAGCTCCTGAAAGGCTCCATACCCCAATGAGGAACAGCCAGGTCCTGTGAGTTTCAAATATTATGTTGTCAGAATCAAAGTTGTTAAACTCGAGAGTTAGGTAAATTTGTTTAGCTTTGGTCGACTCAACTCGTTAACTCGCTATTAAAATCAAAAGTTTACCTAAATTTAATTAGAATTTACTTGAACTCGTAAGAGTTCACTAAAAAAGGAGTATACAAATGAGGTAGTTCGTTTTTATGACTCATAATTGTAAATTTGTAAAAGATATCTCGAGATTTTTCTAACCTTGATCAAAATCATTCATCAAGAGTTAAGTTTAGATGATGATACTCAAAATAAATTAATAACAAGGTTTCACTATGTTCTTTCATATTTAACATGAAAATAATATTTTGGTCTTAGGTAAAACTCTACTACTATGTTTGACTACTATGAAAATGAAGTTATGTCATAAATCAAAATATTAACTAATAATATATCATTCCTTTTTTATTTTGATAGAAATAATATATCATTTTTTTCTTATATCATGTGGTGTTTTCAAGGATAATAATATAAATATAAAAAATAAATGAAATAACATATCATAAAAACTAAAATGCAAACAAAAGAACAACAGTTATCAGCATAAGAAGTTTCTGATGCAATGTTTACCTCCATTGAGCCACAAAACTAAAGGTTTAGTTGAAGAGTTATATGGAGACTCCACAAAATAATAGAAAAGTTCTCTTCCAGCCTCAGGATCAACAGTAACATAGCCTGAATATTGGTCAAAATTCACTCCATAGGGTTGACCAGGCAATGTGTCAATCTTGTCAGCTTGCCTAAGCCCCTCTTGAGGTGCAACATAAGCAGCAGAAGAAGAAAGTGTTTTCAATGCATCTCCCTCTTCCCATGAAAGAGTCTTAGGAGGATTATGTGATTTTCTAGACAGAATAAACTCATCAAGTTTATCAGCTTGACTAGCTTTGCTATATGGAAAAATAACCAAAAGACTCAAGTTGAGTAATAAACAAGCATAAAGTGAAACCTTCTTCATTTTGGTCTCAACTTGGTTTCTATATATCTTAGTTTCTATCTATTTATAGATACAAAACTGTGAAAGTATTTTAGGGCTTGTTTTCTTGTGGTTGGAGGCATGTGAAAGAAACAAGAGAACGATGACATTAGTATTGACCAGGCAATGATCAGCCGGCTGATTTAATATAGTTTCTCCTTGAATGTAATGGATTGTCGTTGTTTCCCTTTTTCTAGATTCATATCAATTTATTTAACAATTTAGCACTTTGTGATTAACTTTTAAACTTAATGATAAATATATTTTGTTCGCTAACTTATTGTCGTGGTTTATGCAGGTGTAATGTATCTTCATCGCAGTTTCTGAGAGCATATCCTCCTGGCTACAAACCTAGAGCATATGTTGCCTTGTACATTTTTTATTGAACCAATCAAGATTATCATCAATCTTCCTTCCCACTTTACAATATCCATCCACCACGAAGACACATTTTTTATTAGCTGCACCGCCATCTCTTCACCATACTTAGCAACTAACATTTTTTCCACAAGTCCCCCTCTGATAAAAGTCAACGGTCCATTTTGATAGGATGACACATTTTGTTTATACTCCCTCCGTCATCAAATTTAACTATTGAGTATGACTCATGTACACACAGAAGATAGACAAGGGGCGGAGAAGAAGTTGAGCTAGTGGGGCTGAGAAGAAGCTCTCTCCGACATACCCTTGTCCTTGTGTTTGACTCAAATGTTGTTGGGGTGACTTGGGGTGGGGGGGGGGGTCCCAAAGTACGATTCAAATGTATTATTGTAAACTGAGCTATAGTGCTATATATATTGATTTTAACACTAAACCCAAATTCATCACATAAATTAAGACATCATTAACCGTGAACAAAGATTCTGTCTTATTTTTTTATTAGAATTATTTGAATTCCAGATTAACACGAGCAGTTCCCCCAAAACTGGAGTAACACATAAAAAAACAAACATAAACACAAAATAAAGAGCAATTGATCTTCACCGCAACCCCGAACCTCTTCAATCAAACTTGCTTCTTCCATTACTTGCTTTTAACCGAACCAAGTTTGAACGAGTAATCTGTAAAAGACTGCCTGGGTGTTTGTTTTGAGAAGTTTGTGCAGAATAGTTTTGGTTAATATGTATTCTAAATTGAGTGGCATGGTTTTGATTACACGTGTGTTCGATCGATGATTAATAAAGATTTAGTCTGTTGGAACTCTTTGATTAATGGTATGCTAAAATTGGTATTGAATGTGTTTGATGAAATGTCTAGTAGGGATGACTGGAAATTGGCTAATAGCATCAGTCCGAGGCATACTGTACACAGATGGGGCAGGAGTGGCAGCATGACGGGACAAGGGCTGCATGACAGTGAGAATGCGCAAGATGCAAATCAATGGAAGAAACCCGAAGTGGGGAGACATAAATGCAATGCTATGTTTTCTTTTCACAACAACGAAACCATGTTGGTTTTGGTATGTATATCCGAGATGACAAGGATCGTTTTGTGCTCGCCAAAACATTGTGGTCCTCACCTATATGTAACGTGGATGTAGGAGAGGCATTGATTTGAGACTTTTATATGCTATTACATGGGTTCACCAGCTGCAATTAGAAGGAGTTGATTTTGCTTTGTATTCTAAAAAGGTAGTAAATTATCTTCATAAAGGTAGAAATGATGTTATAGAGTTTGCTGATGTGTTGAATCAATGTTAGGTGTGTTTAGTTTGTATTTCAAAAACTTTCTTGTTGAACTTAATAGGAGACAAGCAAATGAGTCAGCTCATGCTCTTGCGAGGTTAGTCACATCTATTGCTAGCTCCAACATTTTTATTGATATATCAACATGTATCAATCATATTGTTATGTATGAAATGCTATAAACATCCTTTAGTAAAAAAAAATACACATTTTTATTTGTAAAAACAATTATTGCTAAAATATATTAAATACCAATATGAAATTTCTACAGTGCATCATTGTTTCACAAAAAAAAAAAAAAAAACTGTGTACTTCATTAACATACTGTTTGATTTGGTTTGATGAAGGTTAAAAAGGTTTGAAAAAATAGAGATTAAAAAATGACTTTAATTAAAATAAGGAGGGTAAAATGAGAAAACAGTGGTAGTTATAATCTAGTTAAAAATAAACTCAAATGCACATCTGAAAAAACGATATAAACTACTGAAGAAACAATGTAAACGCGGATAGATTGGTGGTTACGAAACAGTTTTACTTTGATAACATAATACTAGCTTATATGCTATAAGTTATCGGATGGCCTTGCGAAACAGAATCTAGGGGAGCTATAAGTTATCGGTTGGCCTTGCGAAACAGAATCTAAGGGAAGTGGAAATGCTGAATTTCTTACAAATTTCCCTTGAGAAATATAAAGATGTAATAAGTATATAGTGGAAGTAACTTATGGGAACCGTAACAAAAAAATTGAGCTTTCTTATCAGCCAATTTGGTTCATCACTAATATGACATTAAAAAGCAAGACATGAAACACCAGTAGATTTTAATCAGTCGATATGTAACAAAAATTGTAGTTGAAAGTTCAAACTAAATTTTGTTATTACAATCTAACTTGTAGATTTCGCACAGAGTGCATTTCAAGGAAGTAAATTTGAAACATGGAGCATGCTTAGAACCCATTATTTTGAAGGTGAAGCAGGAAGCAGACTTCCATAGAGGAATGATGAGATCATTGTCAATGCCCTTTCTGGTTGCCAGCTTGGAACAAGATGTCCTGCTCCTCTTACTGTCACAAATGTCAATCCTTTGTATCCCACCACATATCCTCCAATCTGTCATTATTAAAATTTGGTCATGTTTGAAAAATCTTATTACTTGGTCTAGAAGAAAGTCAGTAAATCAGCCATATATTGAATAAGTTAGCATTTCAGTACTTGAGTTTGTAAGGAACGAGAAGTTTAGTCCTTCAAATTTATGGAATAACAAACTAATCCCTTTAATTATAGAATACCAATTAATTTAGTCTCTTCCTCAAAATATAAATAGACAGATTTCAGTACCTCTTTTCCAGAATACCATGGACGCCAGGAAGCGTTGATAGGAAGCTTAAGGGTGTTGATTGCATATCTTGAAGTTGTGACTGGAACCCGTGCATCTGTATCACCACTGTAGGACAACACATCATCTAAATTTAGCAATTAGAATTTTGATAAAACAAATTTCCAACCTCTCATTATTCACAAGAGTCGATACATGTTATATTATTGTTCTTGTGAATTCAAATTGTCATAACATTGTTAACACTATATACTATAATGAAATCGAACTTGCCTGTATATCCATAATTTAATGTTGCTTTCAATGAGATACTTGATGGTGGGTAGGATAGTAATTGGACTGTCATTCCAGTGAGTAATAAGATCACTACAGTTGTCATAAAAAATAACACATTAATGATTAGCATAGAAAATACAGTTATAGAGATGTCAAAACAGATAGTACTATTTTGCAATTTCAAGAAGAGTATATTTGCAACTGCATATATATCATACCGATAAATTGGTAAAACATTCATGTCTCTTAAATGCATAATGGAGATTTCTTTTTTAATTATATTGATGATCATGATTGTCTTACCTTCATTCCAAGCATATTGGTTACGGTATAGTGTTTTTCCATCAGAGTTGACTCTGAAGGGTCCTAGCTCCTCAAAGGCTCCATACCCAAGTGAAGAACAGCCAGGTCCTGTGTGTTTCAAATATTATGTTGTTAGAATCAAATTTTTCATATTTGAGAGTCTAGGTAAACCCTTGGAGCTTCTGTAGACTCGACTCATATACTTGTTAGTAAAATCGAAAGTGTTTTACTACTTTGTTTCACTACTATGAAAATGAAGTTATGTCATCAATCAAACATCAACTAGTTATCGATCAATACTTCTTATCATGTGTGGTGTTGTAAATTGGCTTACTACTTCAATTATGGTCGCACTATTAAGGTTTTAGAGATTTCTGCAACTACATAGTAACTGTATTCATCGGTAATTTTCACAATTTCAAGGATCATAATGTAAATAGACGAAGATACATTAACGAAGATATTTCAAGTATCATAATGTAAATAGACGAAGATACATTAACGAAGATAAAAAGTTGAAGAAACACACAAACGAACAAAACCCCTTAAAAAAGGACAAAAGTTATTATCAACATATAACAGTTTTTGAGGTTATTTTTACCTCCATTGAGCCACAAGACTAAAGGCTTAGT
>Ga0315913_1002742_pt1 | contig 20869 bp, 5 predicted proteins | sample MpolsnodulesMG_FD_207736 | JGI IMG/M metagenome (GOLD analysis project Ga0315913, IMG submission 207736) | Medicago polymorpha root nodule microbial communities from Los Angeles, California, United States - small nodules | ecosystem: Host-associated > Plants > Roots > Nodule | place: USA... | reverse complement strand
GTAAGAGGAGACATTAGAACAGTGAATGATAGATGAAAAGCATTATTATTCATATGAGCCTTGCCAACAAAGTGAAAGAAATCAAATTTGTATGCAAATGTTCCTTCCATGGGAACGTATTCATTTTTTTCTTGACTTGCCAACTTTGTGGACAAAACCAATTTTGCATTTTGCAATTGCAGTTGCAATTGCAATACATGTGTCAAAGTCAAGCCACCAATAACAATAATAAAAAGTTCAACAAAATAAAAAGCAAAAACAAAAAAAAAACTGAAAGTAAAACAAAAGAAAACAAAAACGACACTAAAAACAAACAAAACGAAAGCGTTTAGACGCAGACGCTTGAAACTCACCGTAAGCAATAAGCAATAGAATTTTGACAGAGACTCTTTTTCTGTCTCTTCAATTTGATCAAATTCAAATTCTTCTTAATCCCTAACTTCAAAGCTTAAATCTTTCGCTTTTTGGGTTTTCCTTTCTCTCTTCACTTCCGATCGATCCAATTCTCTTCTCATGGCTACGATCGGACACAACAATCTCAATGCAAAATTGGTATTTATTTCCTCTGTTTCTCTTCCTTCATCTTTTTAAATTCCGATTATACCCTCTAACTTTGTTTTTTTAATCAGGTTCTTCTCGGTGATATGGGTGCTGGAAAATCTAGTCTTGTTTTAAGATTTGTCAAGGGTCAATTTCTCGAATTTCAGGTTATTTTCATCAATTATTTTGATTTGATTAGGAAGTTGTGTAAGTTCAATGGGTTTACGATGCATCATATGTGCTGAATTGAGCTAGTTTATTCTGATTTGGCTATGAGATTATTCAATTAGAAGTCGGGTTTTGTTGTTTTATATCAAGTGTTTCTTATTAATTACAATAAATAACTAATCTTGAAAGTTATTGAAGTCGTAGTAAGCTATGTAGCTGACACTGTAACACTTCTGATTAAAAACGTGTCTCGTGTCCAACATGTGTCACTATAATGAACTAATCAAGATGGTTATGGAGGTAGTACTCACTACTCAGTAGTGAGCCATTTATTACCGATACTTCGGATTCTAGTCTTGTCTGATGTCCCACAATGGAGGTTGTAGTTAGCTATGTAGCACTTGCACTTTGGATTAAGGAGGTGTCTGGTGTTCTACGTGTGTCACTACTGTGGTAATAATTACGACAGATAACTTCATGATGGTTATGAAGGTAGTAGTGAGCCGTGTAGCACTGGCACCACTGATTGAAGACGTGTTCAGTGTCCAACCTGTGTCAGTGTGTGGTTACATTCAATTGCTTCCATTTTCTTAAATTATTAGTGGTGTCAGTGTTTCATAGGTAGTGAGTTGTTACTAGTAAGTTCTGAAGCACGGACATCTCTTAGATTAGGTGTTTCCTGTGTCCGACACGCGCCGGTGTCTTACACTGACACAGCACCTACACATAAATTTACATTCAAGTAATTCATTTTCTCTAATTATCACCTGTGTCGACGTATCTGTGTCAGTGTCATGTCGGTATCTGCTTTGTAGCTAGTAAGTATAAGTTAGAACTTTGGAGCTTTAAATAATTGTAGTGTGGTGGGGGAAAAATACTTTTTCTTCTTTCTTTTCTGAGGTAGTGTACATTGATTCTGTTAATGATGCTTCTGGGTTCTGATCTTGAGCCCCGTTATTTTGTGGCTGGTGATGTGCTTTAAATGTATGGAAACATGTGGATTCTGTTCATGAGTTTATATGGTCTTTTGTGGTGCAGGAATCAACAATAGGGGCAGCATTTTTCTCGCAGACATTAGCAGTAAATGACGCAACGGTTAAATTTGAGATTTGGGACACAGCAGGACAAGAGCGATACCATAGCTTGGCTCCCATGTATTACAGAGGCGCAGCTGCTGCTATAATTGTCTATGACATCACTAGCTCAGTATGATATCTTTGCCTTTGTATATTTTTGAATACCTACTTCGTTGGGCAATCTTTGCCAGTTTTTGACTTGTAATTTTGTGCTGTTATTTTTTCTTATTTCTGTGTTATCAATAAAATTTTAACATGATGTTTAGTTAACAGACATAGGAAAAAATTGCTGCCTGTTTCAAAATTGATATGTTGAAAATGTTCTGATTCTGACTGGGTGCAAATATACACATGTGCAAAGTATAACTTAAAATGGAATATATTGAGACACAACTCAGACTTGGAAGTTTAATAAGTATGCTGTGCGGTATCCAGAATGATACTTATTATTTGATAACATATTATTGGCTCCTCATCAGGGAATAACATTATATTCCAGAAAAATTCTCATCACTATTGTATGCACAGGGTCCACTTATTCTAACTATGATTTGTACAAAATTTGAAAAATTGAGTATTGCATAATGCATCAACAACATAATTTGAATTTCTATAACTAAAAGTCTAAAACATCATTTTTTTCCTAAACGTGGAAGAGATCAAATATGCTAACAAGGTTCTTTCTTTTGTCTTGTGGTTGGGCTGGGTCTGGTACTTTTCCTTTGGCATTTTATTCGTCTAATTTCTCAATAGGGTTTAATATGATTACTTCCATCTTCTATTCACAGGATTCCTTTTCACGAGCTAAGAAGTGGGTCCAAGAGCTTCAAAAGCAAGGTATTAACTTATTGGTTCGGGTTTTTTTTTTCTTTTTCTCAAAGAATAGAATTTGATATATTGCAAAAGGAGTTTAAGCTTTGTATATAACCATGTGCAAAGTTCTGGATGCTACCTTCTAGTAAAGCATTTTCCACACCCACCAATGTCAATATCCCTCATGTTATCTTTTATGTTTTACTAGATATCAATTTTGGAATAAATTATTAATCATTTGAGGAAATTTTAAAGTCATGTTTTATAATAGAACAGAATGGCACATATATGAATGAATTGCACCTGAGAGATGATATCAGAAAGATTATGTACATGAAAGTATTGTGAACAGTTAGAGAGAGATTCAAGATTCCATGTACAGAGAGCCAGAGACACATTTAAGTTTTGAGTGCAATGAGTTACATATGATATTAAATTATTTGAATAAATATCTAGTTATTTTCTACTATACATCTTGCTAGAAGGACTCTGCTATCAATGATATACATTCTTGATCAAACATACAATAGGTACTAATACTTGTGTTGAAAATTTAAGACTTCGATTTTAGAGTTTGCACTGATATATGTATCACATCAAACATTGTCTGCTTTTGATTTTTCCTTTCTCTAGTTATACTTGGTTTATGATAGCTGTACTAATTGCTTAACTAGATTGTCAAATAATTCTGATTTTCAAGTTGTTGCTTGCAGGCAATCCAAACATGGTCATGGCTCTTGCTGGCAACAAATCTGACTTGGAAGATAAAAGAAAAGTGACAGCCGAAGTAAGTGTCATTATTCTCCAATATTGCTTTTTATACCATCCATGTTAGTAAGTGTTATGTGCACAAAGTATTGAAAAAAGAACAATGGCACTTGTTATGCACATGCTATCCTAGCACAAAGTATAGAGAAAAGAACAATGGCACTTGTTATACACATACTATCCTAAACAATGAATAACAGAGCTTCAGGGGTTGATATTTACACATGAATATTTGGCAAAAAAGTTAATCTCAGGCATAACACTCAATGTCTCTATTGTCAGATTTCACTAATCGGTCAATAATTCAATTGCTTTTGAAGTGTTTGGAAGGGATATGAATCTTTCTAACACAAGAATTGTGCAGTGATGCTGATTTTGTACCATCATAAAACTTCAATTTTGACACAATAGATGCTATAATGTTTAATTGACCATTGCAGCAAGTTTGGTAATTTCAGAGTTTATAGAACCAATATACTTTGATCAATAATCACTTTTCCTGGACCTACTGGTTTATTGCTTTCTATTCATTGATATTGCAGGAAGCTCGTGTATATGCCGAGGAAAATGGTCTGTTTTTCATGGAGACCTCTGCCAAATCTGCAGCCAATGTTAATGATGTATTTTATGAAATAGGTGAGTCAATTCCTATTATATATACTCTAGGCTGCAAAGTGTGGTTCTTATTTTAGCCAGAGGTGCGGGGAAGCTTTCTTTTGAGGGAATTGAGAAAATATCTGTCTCCACTTTACTGTCCAAGACATTGCTATCCTATCATTAGTGATTGAAGTTAAATTCATAATTCATCAAATCTTCTCTAATTAGTTATAAGCCATGGCGCTCAGTTGTCTGAATCTGAACCTTCTCATAATTCATAAAGTCTTCTCTAATTGGTTATTGGCCATGGCATAGTTATCCAAACCTTCTCATGACATGCCTAATGCCTTGTTCCTGAAACTTGTCTTCGGTCCATATTATATGTTGCCACAAATTCTCCCTTTTGTCCTTATTACACTTTGTTGCAACATTTATGGATTATTTTCCTTCTGTTCCTAGCAGGCTTCCACTTTATGTTATTGGCGTATCAAATATTATTTATTCATGTTATTGGCGTATCAAATATTATTTATTCAGTTATTACTCTCTATATCCTAATTTCTGTTTTTTCATAGGCAAAATGTTAGTAAGTCGGTAGTAGTGTTAGTTTTCAGGGTTGGAATCTTGAACCTCCTTAAAACTCATTTGGTCTCTCTTAGCTCACCAATCGCCTACATATGTGGGACATAAATATGTCGCACATATGGGACATATTCCGAATTTCTGTTAAATTTCATGTTCTAGAAATCTTGCCAATTGATCTACATTTTATGATCATACAATGCTTTTAAATAACGTTTCTTCTTCCATAAACTGCAAACGTTGATTACATTGCCTAACTTACAATTGCTTGTGCGAACAGCTAAAAGATTACCAAGGGCTCAGCCAGCTCAAAACCCAGCAGGGATGGTTCTTGTTGATAGACCTGCCGAAGGAGCTAGGGCTGCAACATGTTGTTCATAAGTGTTTAAGCTGTATTTACCGGCGTTCCCTTTTTAATTTGTATTGTTTTCAGTGGTTTGTATGTACTACACAGAACTTGGGTTATCACTGTTATATGGAGCTCCAACAGTATATGAATGCAATTTGCCACACAGAACTTGTTGGTTCAAAAATATCCCTTGGATGCATATTTGGGTCCTTGCTATAAATCTATAGTCTAAAATATCTGCTGGTTATTATTAATTGAAGTAATAAAATTAGATTTTGCCCGGAACATAATTTAGATATTCTCAACTCATACTATGAAATTACAAAAAATAATCAACATGGATGTAAACAAAATAAAACACCTTACTTGAATGGTTCTGTATTTAATCTAGAAACATATCCCCACTTATTTCTTACAAGAGAGATCATTAAGCAAAACTCATAGAAAGATGCTATTGAGTGAATATGTAATTGATGATACATATGATGAGTTGAAAATATAATGGTGGGATGTCTGAGGAAAGTAATTGGTAAAAAAGAACTTCAGTATATAATAACGCCTAAAAGAATCACTACGGCTCTATTTGGGAGGGGAGGGCTTTTAAAAAAAAGGAAGGAAGTAGAAAGAATGTAGAGCTTTGGGAGGAAAGGATTTTGGGGGTTTAGTTTTTTTTTTTTTTATAATAAAAATCCTCATAATTTGAGGAACTATAAAAAATCCTATTAGAGGAGTTTGGAGGGTTTTGGCTAAATTTTCTAAATCCAATCTATATAGTTATAAAACTTTTAAAGCTAAAAATACATTAATTATAAGTATTAATTTATCATTATTTACAAACACTCTCTCAAAAATTTTAAAAGATTTATCTATTTTTTCCCTTTATTCCCATTCCTCCAAAACCTCCCTCCCTTCCCCTCCAAACTCCCAAACAGAGCTTAAAGAAAGATGCACAATTTATTTTGATTTTTCTAAGTGTTTAGCTTACAAAGCCTCAGCCACTACACTAGGTTGAATTAATTGCAGAGATATAGTACCTAATTACATAATCTACTTTATTTGATTACTCTTTCAAATGTTAAATAGCAGAATTTTAATTTCTCAAATTAATAACAATAATAATAGTTTAATTGCCATGCAATACCAATTTTGTAAAATATACACCGTCATACAATTAAAATTCATTATCTAACGGTGGCAATTGGCAGCCTACTTTACAACAATCTTTTAAATATAATATCGTATACTATTTTTTTTATGTTAGCGTAAAATTAGTTTACATTAACAATGCATATTATTTTTTCTCTGATAACAAAAAATTGATAAGTTTTTCCTTAAAAAAAATAAATTGATAAGTTTTATTCAATTATTTTATAAAAATCTAGTTATTTAATTTGATTTGGTAAAATTGAGAAAATTGAAATTTTGTGATTTAAATGAATGATGAAATTGAAAGGAAAAATGATTATGTCAAAATGTAGTAGTGTGTGTATATTATAAAAGTTATTAACGAAGTTTGTACAAAAGAAATTATTAATGAAGTAAAATTTTTTGCACCCCTGATCCAGGATCCTAGATCGCCACCGAATAAAACATCTAAATACACCCAACATAACATAGGGAGATCAATTACACATTAAATTCAAGAGGCCCCATATATTAAATACAGCACACAAATAAAGGGAACCCATTTCCTGTCAAAACAAAATAAAGGAAAGGATGGAAAAAGACACATAATCTCCTAGCTCATAAATCATAACTCTACAGTGGGCAGAGGAGGTTATTGGTTGCAAAGTTAGTAGATAGATATGATTTTTTGACCAATATTAATATAGCGATGACATAAGTAGAAATAAAATTTATCACGAACTTAACGGTTAACAAATGAAAATCACTTCTTTTCTTCTAAACTTTTAAAATAATCTCTTTGGTCTTTGGTCAATAAAAATTGATGTATTTGATTTTAAATATAGACAAGATAAATACATTTTTGTTGACGGAGATTTCTCTTATAAATATGACGGAGAGAGTGTTGCTTGATGTTGAAATATTGCTTAGTTTTGATGTTAATTAGATCCACAAAATTGTATTTGCTAATACACATATACAATGAAGTTTTTTAAATTCTAGAGGGGCCAAAACCTCTAGCAAAAGAAAGATGTAAATATATCTTGTGTAGAAAAATAATGTGGTGGAAAGGATCCCATATCAATAGACAAATCAATGGCATAATGCTCTCATATTGTGAAGGCACAAGTCATCTCAATTTTCAAAAGATAAAAATATGAATTTTTGAAAACAATGTATCATGAAGTCCAAATAAGAGAGCATCATTATATATCATGCAGCTGTACAATCTCAGAAGTTGAAGGATCATCACCTAACTAATTAAATAGCATTCGTGATCCCACACAATTGAGACCAAGATCCCACTGAAAGTTGTCTCTTATGTGTCATCTATTAGATCGTGAAAATGAACATTTTGGACTTTACCCCACAAAATAGCAAAAGGGTATGCGGTTTTTGCATTCTAAATACGAGACACAACATCATTGTTTTACTTTTCTCAAGAACAAAAAAAAATCATTGTTTTGCTGAATTTGCAGCAATTTTTTTTCCTCTTCCGTCTATCCGTAGACGTAGTAACAAACACCACTTGAAAATTCGCACGTACATGATAGATCTTGAATTCGAACCTAAAACAAGAAAATTATTAAGCTTAACAATCTCGATATGGCAGATTCTTTCAAAAAATACATACATACATACACACACACACACACACATATATATATATATATATAGTAGATTTTTGGTCCTTCATTTTTTTTAGATATATTTTAGTCTTTTTTCTTTTGCTTTAGCTATCTATCTTTCATCTGATCTGATGTTCATTTTAATCCTTTATCTTTTTGTAAAATTATACAAATTTCTCATTTTTTTTCCAAATACCAGTCCGTCCTTTTATTAATGACTAAAATGAATATCAGGTAAAAAATAAAGGAGGGAAACGAATAAAGAAATAAAAATGACTAGAACATTAAGTAAAAGATAAAGGATGAAAAATATATTTAGTCTTTTTGAAAAAAAATCATCTTAAAATAAAAGTTCATTGTTAGGTTTCCCATAAAGTTCAGTAAAGAGGTTATTAGAGTCGGATTCACATTTTTCATCTCAAAATTTGTCTCATTAGTTCGAATTTTTTAGTATGTAAAAGACACAGAGTGCTATTATTTGGTTGATACATATGAAAGAAAGGGAAAAACAACAAAAGAATACAAGAACATATAAGGGGAATCCGAAAAGCAAATCCCCCTTGGCCCCTACTATTCTTGTAAGCATATTTGGCTACGAAAGAGTGCTATTTATTATTACTACGAAAAAAGGAGAGCATAAAAAGAAAAGAATACGGAGAAAGACTGTAATGGGAGTAAAAGAGAAGATATGTAAAAGTGATGAAAATAAATTTTAGTTATGATAAACTAAAGTATAATGTGTATTTGAGTAAATGATAAACTATTAGTGTACAATTATTTTACATATGTATTTACTGATATTAGAAGTGAGAACAGGTTAGACCGTCTGACATGGGCCTACAGTTTAGCCTATTTAAAGTGTAACTCGGTCTAGTTCGTTTAATAAAAAGGTGAGACTCAAACTTTTTATGAAGGCTATGTAATTAAATAGAACATGTTAAGACATACAAAAAACCTTATTAAACCCGTCAGGCCGGCCTATGAAGTTTTTTTTGTATATAATAGGGTTAAATGTGCTTTTGGTCCCTATAAGTATGTCAATTTTTCGTTTTAGTCCCTTTAAAAAAATTCTTCAACTTTTAGTCCCTAAATTTTTTCCCATCTTCACTTTTGGTCTCTCCTTTAAAATAAACTCATATGTAGAATTAATATTTTTGAATAAATTTTTGCATAAAAATTCATAATATTATAAGAATTTCTCCCAATAAAAATTAATTTTTTTTAAAAAAAACAGGAATTTAATATGAATTTTTATATTTTTTACGGTTAAAAATTCATATTTAATTTGTGTTTAGAATATTTTAGAATATTCATAAGTTTGGCTTATTTTAGAATATTTTACACATTTCTACACAATTTCATTAAAAAATAAAAAAATTAAATTAAAAATAGGGACCAAAAGTAGTGAATGAAAATTTTATATGGACTAAAAGTTGAAGGAAAAATTTAGAGGAACTAAAATGAAAAGTTAGTATATTTATAGGGACCAAAAACATATTTAACCCTATATAATATATCTTCCATTATTGATATTGTTGAAGTTTTTTCATAAACTCAAGTCTTCATGTGATTTGGTTATTTGTTGCAAATATATTGTTGTGATTAGACCTTCGTAAGATTTTGTTCTTTAGTATAAGACTTGTACATGTACTTTAGACCTTCATAAGTTTGGCTTATTTAGTAGTTGAGTTATAGATGTTGCTAAGCCTTAGCGTAAAATAGACTTTCATACTTCACCAGACCTTTAAAAAGACCAGACCAAACCTTAAAAATGAGCATGTGACGGATAATAGACCAGACTCGGGCCTATAATTTTTAGTAAGCCTTATAAATCCCGGGCCGATCTAACCTATTTTCACCCTTAACTAAATATGTTGTCACATCGGTTAATAAATATGACAATTTATATATTTTTATATTCATCAATTAATATGACAACACATTGAATGTATGTGTAGAATAATTATGACAGAAAACACTAATTAAATTCTTTAAGTGTTGCACGATATCTTCAATACTAGTTAATATATTTTACACAAAATTTTAAGAAATTGTGATAAAATTCATAATTTAAATTTAAGGTTAAATATGTTTTTGATCCCTATAAATATATCAACTTGTTGTTGTAGTCCCTTTAAAAATTTCTTTGATTTTTATCCCCTAAAAGTTTTTCATCTTCACTTTTGGTCCCTCCTTTTACATAAACTCACATCTAGAATTCATATTTTTTGAATACAATTTTATAGAAATGTTTATAATAGAGTAAATTACACCCCCTCCCTTCAAAGATGTTTGAGTTACACCCCTCCTCCTCTCTTATGTTAAAATATACACTTTCTCTCCCCTCTTGTTCAAAACATAATAGAAAATATTTCACTTCCCTCCCTTGAGAGAAGCTTGAATTACATCTCCCTCCCCTCTTATGTTCTTATAATCTAACACACTTCAAAGAAAAATATTGTGTGTCCATTTTAATATAATCAAAATTTAAATACATATTTTTCGCTATTTTTTATTCACAATTTCATTAACATATAGTTTTAAACCCTATTATAAAATATGAAACAACCCAAAATAAAATTAAAATATGTAAAATATTACTAAAGTCGATAAGTATGGTTTATTTAAAAGTGAATTGTATACTCCAAATTATAAAATTAATAACAAAATATTTAAATTTAATTATCATTGACTTTTAAATTATTAAGAAACGATTTCTTTTTAAATGGTGATTCAAAATCAGTATATATTATAAAAATATTTATTTATGTTAAAATAGATTAAAGTGTAGTGCATACTTAATTATTAAGGGAAGGAGTTGCAATTCAAGCATCTCATAGGAGAGGGAAATGTATATTTTAACATAAGACGGGATCAGAGTATAATTCAAGCTTCTCTTATGGGAGGAGAGTGTAATTTACTCTTTATAATATTATAAGAATATCTCAAAAAAATTAGAATTTTCAACAAAAGATGAATTAAATATATTTTTTTGAAAGAAAAACATGAATTAAATATCAATTTTTATATTTTGGCAGTTAAATAAAAATTCATATTTAATTCATGTTTTGTTAAAAAATTCTATTTTTTTTGAGGAATTTTTATAACATTCTACACATTTATGCACAATTTCATTAAAAAATACAAACGCTACACATGAGTTGACTTAAAAATAGAAAACAAAAGTGATGATTGAAAATTTTAGAGGAAATAAAATGAAATGTTGATATATTTATATGGACCAAAAATATATTTAAACCTTAAATTTAAAATCAAACAAGTTTTCCTCAAAAAAAAAAAAAAATCAAACAAGTTCAACTTGGATGGTTTATAATTTATAAGATTTATTGTGAGAAAAAAAGGAATAATAACTTTTTTTAGCTCATGTGAATTTTTTTTTAAACACTTGGCAATATTATTAAAATATTACATAACCAAATTATTGATATGACAATAGAAATATGGAATTTAAATAGTTTATATAAACTCGGTTGGAAATTTCTTCAAAAAAAATAATAAATAAACTCGGTTGAAAAGTTCTGTATACGCTAGAAACAACAACATATTATACTTCAGAACCACCAAAGAATGAAGCGTATCTCCACAAAAAACCTTAAAACGTTAAATATATGAGCTACATCTCTTATATATCCAATATGAAACTAATTTAAGTCGATGAGAGGTTAACAACGCACACTTGAACCAAACCCTCTCCTTCAAGTATGAGTCCCCCACATCCTATACTTGCACCATCACTATTACCAACAAAACATGTCTTGTTTCCTAAAAAAAAAAAAAACATGTCTTGTGACTACTGTAGGGAACATTTTTGACACAATGATCCAATACTAGGAGCTCCGTCCCGTTCCCTCCCGAAGTTGAACCAAAATAATTTGATACCATTTTTTTGGGAGCATCGGAAGCAGTAGTAAGTTCATGCCCTAGGACCAAGAGAGAGGTAGGCATTATATCACCATCTACAATTTTAAAAATTTTAGGTATTTTGTTAGCTCTCTTCTATATCTCACATTTAGATAATTCATCGTCATCGATGTGAGATTGATCACTCAAACTTAAACTCAACAATCTTTATCTTAAAGACGAGTCTTTCACATCTTATACTTAATCTAAACACTAAAATCTCGTTTATTTTCTTCCACCAAAAATCAAAGAGCAGAAATGACCACAAATATGTGAGACACAATCTCCCTAAAAACTTTTAAGACATTGAGTATATAGCATTATCTCATGTATGTATCTATCTATCTATATTTAACCAATGCTCAGTCAATGTAGGAACCAAGAAGCACTCACACTTAAACCGAACGATCTCATAAATTTAGTTGTTTTTATCATCATTATATAACTTTTAAAATGAGATAATTTTAATCCCCTGAATTTCAATCCAAATTTCGTTACCTACCTAATAATCTACTTTGTCTCTGGTTGATTTAATGCGTTAGGAGTAGTATCTGCCACCAACATGGAGTTAAATACAGGCATATTAGAGACGACTTTCTGAGGTTCCGAAAGCAACATCAAGAAATGATGACATGCTGTTATTGATCTATTTAGAGTTTTCAAGTTTAGTGTTTATAAAATTTTAATTGTAGTTTTAGTTCTCCATAATAATGTAGTTTAAAAAAATAATCCTTAATTTAAAAATTTATAATTTAATTTGTAAAGATTAAAAATATATTTATCCCATCTTATTATTTCGGTAATTGAAGGAAAGGAAAAACAAAAGGCCAACGAAGAGTAAACAACTTTTTGAACAAACCAAAATAAATTATAGGTTTAATTGCATTTTTGATCCCTTATGTTTATTTTAGTTTTTAATTTGATCCCTTATGTTTTGAAAGTTTCAAGTTGGTCCTTTACGTTTTAAAAGTTTCAAGTTGGTCTAAAACGTTACTCATATTGAAATAAGTTAGTCCATTCCGCGACATGATATTGACTTTAATAAAACCAAAAAACTAAAATAATGTTTTATAACAGATTTTCTAAATAAGTTAAGTTCCATCACCCATATTGTCAACCCGAATCTTTAACCGTTATGTGACTGAAGAGACTAACTTATTCCAACAAGAGTAACGTTTTAGACCAACTTGAAACTTTTAAAACGTAAGGGACCAACTTAAAACATTTAAAATATAAGGGATCAACTTAAAAACTAAAATAAATATAAGGGATCAAATATGCAATTAAGCCTAAATTATATTACTAAAACAAGAGTGATTCACTTCGCACAAATATGCAAAAAGAAAATCACCCAAAATAAACAATTAATTTAGGTGTTATGTGTCGTCGTGAAGCTGCAGACGAAGAGATAGGGAAGTTCTCCAATAACACTCTGGATAAAAGGAACTAGTATGCCCACATAGTGTTCTTATTGGTTTCATTCAATAACAAACTAATAATCCATAATAACTAAGCTTATAAAAATTGCATTAACGTGAATTTGATGTACGACATTTGGTACTCTCGTACAATTGGAAAATGTTATATGTTTTGCGATGAAACGTGGAGAACGTACTTGAGAATCCAACTTGTTTAGAGATTGGATTTTCACTATCTTCAAGTGGAAAACGATTCAAAACTCTGGTTGACATGATTACAAAGAAAAGTAAAATAAATGATTATCCGCTCATCTTGGTGCGTCGTATTCACGAGATCTTAAAGTTGAATTGAAAGGTTCATTTCAACCATACCTAACAAGAAGGAAATATGAGTGTTGATTGACTATCTAATCTTAACTTCTCTATGAAATTTTTTAACATTCATATTATGGAGACACCTCGGAGTGGTGTCTCTAGTCTCATTCTTGATGACATTTCTAGGGCACGTAAGCCTAAAAACATTCATGTAACCCTAAAGTTCTTTTTTGTTATTGAGTGTTGGCGCTCTTTTATTACCAAAAAAATGTTCAACATAAGTGTTAGTTGAACAATATATAAACGATAAGATATGATGTCCAAATAACTTATATGTGAAATTGTGAACTTGTGAATTATATAAGTCCATAGTAAAATCATACACTCGTTTCATTTTTCTTCCTATAAACAAGAGACTCAAATTTTATCACTCATTCAAGGTGTTTACAATGTTTCACAATTCAAAAATCTCACTCTAAGACAATCAACTCTTAACCTCTATGGGTACTCTTCTCTAGGCTTCAAGTTCGATTATCTTCGATGTCAATTTCGGTGAATTAATTTGTCTTCTTAAAAAACAAACTCTTAACGTCTAAGAGCACCTACATCAATGCCACCAAATTATATTATTTTATACTTCCAATTATTTAAACAACTTAACCACATTTTTCGAATATCTATATCATGCTTCAAAAACTCTAAAACGGAACTCACTAAACTCCCAATATACTCTAAATTTATATTTTATATCAATATAAAACGGGTTTCACTATATTTTACATCGATCAAAATGAAGTGGATCAGTTTTATTAAAAAGAAAAAAATGAATTGCAACTGTGTCTCAAGTTGGCAACACATAATTGATGAAATATCAAGAGAACGTGTCTTTCCTTCCTCTGACATACGGCTGTCCAACAAAACTAAAATACAAGATAGTGGTGCTCTAAATTTTCTATAAGAGCTATGATATTTTAGAATCTAAATAAATAGGGTTTTGTTAACGAGTGTTTTAAGGACACTTTTAAGGATTCATAATAAAAAAATTGTTCTTAAAAAAAATCAAAAACTCCAATTTTTCAATGCATTGATTTCATAAACTTTAACAAAAACTTACAATTTAAAGTTACTAAACAATGCTCTAAAGACACTTGTTAAGATAGTGGTTAGTTGGTATGTATACCGTAAATTTAATGCTTCAAAATCAAGTGTGATACGCAAATCAAGGCACATAGAAAATGATACGGAAGAATTGTGTATAGATACGGTGGATCGACAACTTAGGTTACCAAATATATTTCTGTTTTTAAAAGTTATCTCATTTGGTTTCACAAAACTATACAACAAAATAATGAAGAAAGCCTTAAATAGAGGTGTTGTGCTGACGCGGGCGATTTGCACCCAAGCAATTCAGCATTTTATGGTTTCCCAAAGACACATTGGAGAGCAAGTCTTCCATATAAAAAATCTCAAGTCAAAATTATTTGAGGACACTCACATGAAATGAATAAAGTTAAACAAAAATATTTTAATCATATTTTATCATCATTTAATTATATCATCTTTTCAAAAAAAAATTAAGCTTTAAGCGTGTGTCCAATTATTTTTATTTGGGCTTGTGTCCAAGTAAGTATTACTCCACATTGTGCGTCTTGCGCGTGGAAATGGCTAGCAAGAAAATTAAAAAAATTCTGCAATTCAGCCTTTTGTCCATGTTTTTGTGAACTTCAACCTTTACAGGGTGAGAATTGAAGGCACGCACAACAAAATTGTATAACATTTTCATTATCATCAATGCGTAAAAATGCAGTAGAAGAAAGATATTGAATATGTAAGAGTGATAAATAGAGTGTGAGAGAACAAAGCACAAAAAGTAAAGACAACATATTTTTCCTGATATAGAGACAAAAAATATTTATCATTGTTAATAGAGTTAAATATATTTTCGGTCCCTATAAATATACCAACTTTTCGTTTTAGTCCCTTTAAACTTTTCCTTCAACTTTTAGTCTCCCAAAAATTTTCCATCTTCACTTTTGGTCCTTCTTTTAAAGTAAACTCATATCTAGAATTCATATTTTTTAATAAAATTTTGCAGAAAAATTCATAATATTATAAGAATCTCTCCCAAAAAAATTTAGAATTTTTTAACAAAATATAAATTTAATATAAATTTTTATATTTTTTACGGTTAAAAATTCATATTTAATTTATATTTTGTTAAAAAATTCTAATTTTTTTTGGGAAATATTTTTACAATATTCCACACATTTCTGCACAATTTCATTAAAAAAAAATACTAAAATTAACTCAAAACTAGGGACCAAAAGTAGTGATTGGAAATTTTATAGGGACTAAAAGTTGAAGGAAAATTTTAGAGGGACTAAAATGAAAAGTTGGTATATTTATAGGGACCAAAAACATATTTAACCCTTGTTAATATAAGTATGCACGTATAAGAAACTATTAAATATCTTTAAACAAATTCAACTGAGTTAAACTCATCAGGACAACTTGATTTTAATTTAACTATAGAAAATCTCAATAACTTTTAATACTTCAAATAGATATTCACCATCAAGATTATAATAATTTTCATATTTTTTTGAAAGGAATAATTTTCGTGTTTTAGGTAATGTCACCTTTTGACCAAAAAATCATACAAATGTCACATAATTTCAAATAATTGATAGAGAATGACCCAAATCTTTTGATGAGAAGTAAAAATTCAAAAATACATCATGTGTTATTACTTATTACTCAAGTTTTCTACTTAGAAGTATACAATATTTGGTGCCTCTAAAATTATTATGGGCCACTACTCTTAATGCTCCAACTTTCCTTCCCTAACATTATTACCAACTTGAATGCTTATAGGTTCAATAATCTCATTAATTCATTTTCTTGTAGAGAACTTTTCTCATTAAAGCCAAATAATTGATACTCCATCAAAAGGATCTTCTTTTCTTACACCAGAATGGAATAATCATAAAGAGGTTTGGTGGTTTGTGAAAGTTGGAAATATAAGGAGTTGATGAGGAGAATATTTCTAACAAATACTAACTACTTATATTTGCAATTAAGAAAAGTAATCGAGGTTGAAATAAAAATTAACCATAATCGATCAAATTAGTATAAATTATTATTTTTTTGAATAAATTAGTATAAATTATTGATTTTGTCAAAAATGAGTCCAAATTAATTCCAGCTAAAACAAAACCATAAAGTAAAAATAGTAGTAAATGGTGCAAAGATAATAAGAACATTGTTTTTGTTTTCTTGAATGAGGACCACCAAGGACTAATAATGGTATGATAGAGTGCTCATAGAAAAAGACTTTGAATAAGACTTTGAATAAAATTGTCCACTAATAAAACAAGTGTATAGTTGGTGACTTGGTGTCGTTTAATAAAAGTCTGAGAATTGACTTTTCTAATTATAAACAAAATATGTTTAAGCTGCAGATTATATTTTGTGTTTTTTTTTTAAGGAAATTATATTTTGTGTTATTTTTAATTTTAAATTTCGTAGACTCTACTTAAGAATAATATGATGCATGTGGACAAATTATGGTATGGTCATCTATGTATAAAAAATATTCTTAATAATTGGTTAATGTTTCTAAATATAGTTTTTTTAGGGAAAATATAGTTTTGTTTTGTTTTTCATCATCTCATAAAAGTAAAATATATTTTCAACGTAAGAGGGTTTAAATGAGATGATTCGAATCTCTTATAGATTAATAAGATACATTGAGTTCGAATTCAACTTTGAAATTATACAATGTTTAAACTCTTGAGAGAGAACATTGTTGTCCTATCAATCTTGAAGATTTGGAGTTCATTTAAATTGACTTATTTTTGAGTTTATACAAAACAATTTATGCAAATAAGTAAGCTTTGTATTATTCATAAGTTTGCCAAGAAAGTTTATGAAAAAAAAACTTATGAAGATACAATTTTCGTTAATGAGAACTTATGAAATAACATAAAAGCTTATTTATTTGAATAAACTATTTTTTATAAGCTCAAAATAAGTTAATCCAAACATATCATAGTCTTTGAGGCTGCAATTGGAAGATACTTGATTTCCACAAAAAAGAAAGACACAAAACATATGTCGGATTTGTCGATGGATAATTTTGGTTAAATTTTTTGGCCAACTATATCAAGTGAATTAACTCTTTTCAAATACAATTTTTTATTCAAGATAAAAGATTTGAACCCTTAATCTTGTTTAAGAGATCCAAGTTTGATTCCGCTCAAATCAACATACTATTTATATTGACTTATTTAAGATTTTTTACCGACATAAATTTTGTGAGACTGTTTGAGAGAACACTTATAATAATTTTCAAAAGCTTTTCATCTTATTTTCATAAGTTTTCTAATATAACTCATAGAAATAGCTTATGTGAACTTATACATGATCATTTATCATGATAAACACTTGTATTCTAAACTGCAAATAAGTTGTTTATCTAAATAGGGCCATGATAATATTGGTATAGTGCTTATAGCTAGGCTAAAGATAGCGTTTTGTGCATGAAGAAGCCCATTATCATGAAGCAAACACAAAATCTGGAGTAAGCAGAAAGAGATTGAAAATGACTCAAATTAAATTATGGAGGATATAACTAGGACTGCTCAACCTACTAAGTGGAAACAACTAACTAGAAAGTTGGAATACAAAAAGTTCTTTATATATTGTGGTACACTCTGCCACATAACAAGCTGAAGCAGATAAATACATGCATATAAATTAAACTAAGCCCTCAAATTGTTGAAGTGTGAACTATTTAAATATATGTACACAACATAGCACACACTATTCTTTCTTTTTCATTCAAATAAACAAAGACTTATATAGAAAACTTTCAAAGACGAGATAGAGCCATAATCTGGTCATTATTATGATTGACTTGATTATTATTAGGCTTCTTCTTATTCTTCTCATCATTTACCACAAAACACTTAGCTTTGGCTCTTAGTTCAAATTTCTGAATCTTACCTGTTAAAGTCTTTGGTAAATCCTCCATAAAAACAAGCATCTTAGGTACCATAAAGTGTGGTAAATTCTTCCTACAATAGGTAATTATCTCATCCTCAGTAACACAGCAAAAATCACTTTTTACCTCTTCATTCTTGTTAAGTGTCACAAAAGCACAAGGACTTTCACCCCATTTTGGATGTGGCATTGCAACAACAGCAGCTTCTAAAACCTTAGGATGACTATAAAGAACATTTTCAACTTCAACACTACTAATATTTTCACCTCCTGAAATAATCACATCTTTAGACCTATCTTTAATTTCCAAATAACCATCTTTATGTATAACACCAACATCACCAGTTCTAAACCAACCATCCCCGAAAGCTTTCGCCGTCGCTTCTTTATCTTTAAAATAACCCATCATGATTCCACTTCCCTTCAACATAATCTCCCCCATTGTTTTCCCATCTCTTACCACACTCTCCATTGTTTCAAGATTCTTCACATCAACATCAGCAAGTGTCAAAACACTAACCCCTTGTCGTGCTTTAAGCATCGATTGCTCTCTTTTCGGTAACACATTCCATTTCTTTTGCCACTCACAAACAAGTGCTGGCCCTGTTGCCTCAGTTAGTCCATAAGCATGTGTTACATGAAAACCAAGTGGCTCGATTTTCTCGAGTAGGGACGCCGGGGGTGGCGCTCCACCGGTTAGTATATTCACGGGAGATTTTATGACTCTCTTTTCGCTTGCTTTCGCGCCTAAAATAATATTGAAAATGATAGGCGCGCAACACATGTGTGTCACATTATAGAGATTTATGGCTCTATATATATCAGATGCTGCAGTGTTTCTGATACAAATGTTAGTACCTCCTCTTGCAGCTACACCCCAAGTGAATGTCCAACCATTACAATGGAACATAGGTAATGTCCATAGATAAACTGGTTCACTACCCATTTCCCAACCAAGGATTAAACTCAAAGTACTTAAATAAGCCCCTCTGTGACTATAAACAACACCCTTTGGTTCTGAAGTTGTACCTGATGTGTAATTCAATGTAATTGGTGACCATTCATCTTGAATTTCTTCAGGAAGGTAATTTGGATTACCATGATGAACCATTTGCTCGTATTCGAGCTCGCCTAGCCGGATTCCGGTGGGAGTGTTTATGTCATCAATTACAATCACCAGTGGAAGTGATGAGTATTGTTCTGTTTGATCTTTTTCTTCCATGAGTAATCTTAAGGCATCTTTTGCTTTTGATACGAATTCGTAGTCTACGAAGAAGACTTTCGCCTCTGAGTGTCGAAGAATGGTGGCTATGTTGGCCGCGTTGAGACGGTGGTTGATGGTGTTTAGTACAGCACCGGCCATAGGTACTGCAAAATGCATCTCATACATTGCTGGAATGTTTGGTGCCAAAACTGATACCTGTTTCATTAAACAAAAACCAATTAATTTTCTATAAATCGCGCGAATCTTAATCATAAATTCATAATGATATCAAACATTTTGAATTGTAGCCACGTTTGAGTTAGTGTATTATTACAATATTTGATACGCGGAAAAAATGCAGTATCAAATATTGGTAATACAATTTTACTTGATGTCATATCCTAGATTACAGTCGCTGATCTAGGAAATGAACATGTAACGTTTTAAATTGCAGTCACAATATTCGATACTGCAAAAAAATTGCAATCAAATACAATAATTGTAGTTGCAAAAACATTTTAAAAAATAAGGATCACATATATATGCATGCATGAATTTTTATTGAGATTTTAATACTTATATACGTTGATGTTTATGTACTACTTGAAAAACACGATTTAGTGAAGAACTTACAACATCATTCTTTGCAATATTGAGAGCACGGAGGGAGGAAGCGAGGCGGCGACACCGGTCATAAGTTTGTGACCAAGTGAAGCGGGTTCCTTCATGGATGACTGAGGTACGGTTTGCATAAGATGCAGAAGCTCTCATCAAGAAAGTTAAAGGAGTGAGTATGGTATAGTTTGCTCGACATTTTGGTAGGTTATCCATTATAATTAGTTCTAGTTACCTAAGTAGAAGATTTTTTTTTTTTTTGAAAGATAGAAGAAATTGTTGATCACTAGAAGAGTGAGAGGGAAAAATGAGAAATTTTGGTGGTGGTTAAGAATGAGATTAGGGGGTTCATTTATATAGGAAATTTGATGTGATTGGGACCAAAATTGAAGGCCACGTTATATGTGAAGAGTGTGGGGCCATTAATTTAGTGACTAAGAAGATGCAGTGAAACTTGTATGTGGAAGTTATAGTATACCAAGGAAGTTGCTTTGATAGTACTAAATGTGTGTGAAATTGAACACATGGTTGTTGTATAGTTGACCTCTAATTATTAATTTCGTGTTTCAGGCCACCATGTACATGTTGTGTTATAACAACTATGATATTTTTGATTTGATATCAACATAAATTCGAAAATTAATAACAATAATAATAATGCTACATTTTTTTGAAGATATAACAATAATAATATATTTTGTAAAAAAAAAAATACTAATAATACATATACAAGCAATAATATTTTT
>Ga0315913_1002741_pt1 | contig 20872 bp, 13 predicted proteins | sample MpolsnodulesMG_FD_207736 | JGI IMG/M metagenome (GOLD analysis project Ga0315913, IMG submission 207736) | Medicago polymorpha root nodule microbial communities from Los Angeles, California, United States - small nodules | ecosystem: Host-associated > Plants > Roots > Nodule | place: USA... | reverse complement strand
ACTATATTTACATTTGCGCGGTTGCGCTTATTTATGACATTTACGTTATTTTTCGTTAATATTGCGTATCTAAATTATGAATGAATGAATGGATGTGTTCTAAATTATGAGTTTTGGTTGAATGAATGAATGGTTGTTCCTATGTATGAACGAATGCAGGAACGAAGCTAAACAGGGAACAAGGCAGTGACCACTGCATGTCTGTTCTGGTGCGCACAGAACCAGCGTGAGTTAACTTACGCTCGTGTTAACACTAACATGACTTAAGTCACGTAAGGGTAAAAAGGAAATTTCACTTGGGAATGAGCAAAAGCGTTTGGGTAAAGAGCAGAATTCTTGCTTCTTCAAGAAAAGATAAAACTGGCGTTTGATATCCTTCTCTTAGCTTAACATGTTCTGATCATTAAAGATGGGGTGTAGATAGAAAAAGTCCCTATTTTCTTCTGTCAGTTTGTAATTAATTTGAAGTTCCTACTTAGTGATTCAACAGGTGTTTAAGCTTTGATGTTGATGCAGACAATCCTACAAATGAAAAGAACTTCACTCTAATTATAATTTAAGAGAAATTAGATCAAATATTTTCTATACGAATTTCTTTTACAATTTTCAAAAAAATAGATATATTCTTTTTAGAAATTTAAAAGTACCAAAACCTTATATAATTGTTTGTAAAAATATATTCATAGCTTGTTTCTAAAAATGGTGAATGTATTCGTAACTTTTATGAGTTTCTTTATTTTTAATAAAAATATTTTTTTCAAAAAATAAGATTATTCTATGTGGTTTGCCAACTCAACAATTTTTTAATTAAAAAAAATGAAAAAAAAGGGTTTATTTGTGCAATTTTAAAAGATAAAGGATTTAAACAGAATAAAAAAATAATGATAAAGAATCAAGTATTACAAATAAATATAATAAGGGACCCTAAACTAATTTTCCTTAGAAATCTTTGCAAAGAATATGATTTTTTTGGGGTCAATTAGTGCAGCTTAGATTGATAAAATGTGCTAAAACAAAAAAACTTTTTTCTTTGCTATGCTCTTTGAAAAAAAAGAGTCTGATTATGATGAAATAAATTTGGTTAGTAAAATTAACAAGCATGCCTTCATTTTTTTTTGAAAAAAACAAAATGATATTCATTCATTCAAATCGAGATATTACATCATTCAACACTGCTAAAAACGTAAAGGATGAATCTGCGAACAAACTCACATCATCCAAGTTAATAGCATATAACGACATAATGCCTACAAAAATATATGATAAAATTAAAGTGACCGGAATATCCATGGCCTTCGGATCTGCAACGTTGATGCTCAAACCTTTGATTGAATAATCGATCTTTCAATATTAATCAAATGAACACCGCAAGAAGACGGAAAATCAAACAACGCCGCACAAGACGACGAACAACAAACCACCACACTTAAATGATGAAATCACAAAGAAAAAGCCTAGATCTATGTGAAAATCACTTATTTAGATTTAAATAGAGAGAAAAAGATGAAGAGGGGTGATTTCATGTAATAATTGACCCAAAACCACCCCTCAATAAAAAAAATGGAAGAAAAAACCTAGAGAGAGAAAATTAGGGCCGGCTTGTTACAAACATACCTTCATATTTATTTAAAAAAATTAAAACAGCTTTTTATCATTTATCGCCATTGCCGAGGATCAAACCCGGGTCACCCACGTGACAGGTAGGAATACTTACCACTATACTACAACCACTGTTTGATGCAAATTTACTTGTAGAATAGTATATAAACAATGTTTGTAATAACTTCATCTTTTTTTCTTTCAATTAATTATGTCCCTATGCTTTTAAGTCACTTTTCTTGATATCAATTAAAAAGAAACTCTTCCTAACGACTTTGTTTCGTGTTATATTTCTTGATTGAGATGTGTATATGATATGTGCTATCAATCTTGTTATATGGTTGATTTCATAATTGCCAATTCCAACATTTTGTCTACTATTTCTCGACCATTTTTTTCGTGGAGGAAATAATTACCTTTGTCTGCTTCTTGTATGTAAGTTGATTGATGATTTTAGGTCACTTATTATTATTATAGGACCATTGAGTAAAAAAACAATTATTATTGGACCTTTTTTTTCTTGCTTTTTGCATTGAATGTCAATGTTAGATATGCTTGCCTTAGTTAATAGAGATATGCCGTCCCATTTGTCTTACAGGTATAGGTACACCAATATAGCCTTGTCTTTTGGCCTCTTATCGACTCATAGCTGCCTCAATCATTCAGCATATATATAGGTCTTTTGGGGAACCTTGTAGACATATTGCTTCTTGAATCAGCTTCAATTGCACTAATGGATTACGTTTCGTTTATAAATTATCAACCAACTAATATACTCTCAATATATATAGTGTCCTGGGCAACTGGTGGTTAGCATTTCCCTGTATAGAGTACATATGTGATGAGAAGGGATTAATTATATGAGAATCGTGAGAACAATTATCAACCGATGAAAAATAAATGGTTAATTTTAAAAAAACTTTGCATGTGTATAAATATACTCCATTTGGTTCTTATTATAAGAATTAAAAAAATAAAAAAAAACTTGGTTCCAATTTATAAGAAAATGTTACAACTCTTAAAGTGTAGTTATTGTTTAAAGGACTTCTCTCCCCTTCATCTAATGTATGTCCTTTTAATATTAATGGAGTAATAGTTAACGATTATATTGGTTTTGATATTTTTGGGTTTTCTTCTTATAATAAGGATCGGAAGAAGCAAGTACCTGTCTCAGTCAACCAGCACACATATATATCAAGGAACAACTTTGATCATTAATATACTTAATTATCTATGATAAAAAAAAATTATAAAAATTTGATATTTTAAAAATGTTCTTTGAAACAAATCGAACAACATCTTAATTAAAAAAATATGATCAAAATAAGTTATATGAATAATGCAGGTTGTTAATTTTAAAACAGAGGAAGTATAATTAATGAATTGGACACTTGTCGCCTCAGACTCAATAAACCAATTTTTTACAATGTGCATTGAAGAGGTAATCTTATTTCATGTATATACATATGTTTGTCGTAAGGCGTGTCTGGATACTTTTGGGGAGCATGTTGTTCATTGCAAGGAGCTTCATGACTTTAAGTACATACATGACTTTGTTAGGGATGTACTTTTTGATATATTCAGGCGGGCGGGAGTATCAGTGAAGAAGGAGACGCCTGTGAACTTTCTGACTGACCCACTAGATAGAAGATCGACACTTAGGCATGCAGATGTTATGGTGTATGGATAGCTTGGAGGAAAACATGCATGTGTGGAGTTGATTGGGGTTTCACCACTTGTGGGTTTAGGGGTCAGGGGCTTTTACGGTAGGACAGGCAGCCCTAAAAGTTGCCTCAAGCAAAATGGTCAAACATGAGAAAGCGTGTTCTGACAATCAACATGTTTTTATACCATTTGTTTTTGACACTTTCGACTTTCTAATGTTGTTGACCTTCTACATAGAGTCCAAAGGGTTATGCATTGCATAGCAATGTTATGTCTCTAAGGTCCATAAATGTTGTGTTTACGATGATTGATTTTGCCTACTATTCATGTGTAAGTAATATTGATAGTAAATATTATTTAGAATTTAGAAAGAAAAAAAAAAGATAATTTTTAAATAAATAAAAAAAAAACCTATGTCTAAAATTCACAGAAAAAGCTAAGAACAAAGAGGTGCTATTTAAAATTCACATTAAAGAGATACTTTTATATGCTTATGTCCGTTACATGTTGATCAACATTTACATTTTTATCTAATGCAAGACTGCTCACCAACCAAATCAAATTAGGCTATGATAACATGTAACGGGCAGAAGCATAAATTTTTGTCTCGGGAGACCAAGACAATATGTCGCCAAAACAATTAGAGTTCCATGGCCAAACATAGTGTAAATTTATATCTAATATAGTTTTGCAACATCAATAAAATTCAAGTTTAGTTAAAACATTGTAAGGATATTTTGATTTTGACAAAAGGAATTTAGTGATTTCTTTTTTATACTATATTTAAAACTAAGGCATCCTCCATACATAATTATGAAAGTTAACTCTATAAAAAGAAAAATAGATGATGTATTGGTTTTATATGCAGTAACGTAAGTATTGTTTTGTGAGTGTCAAGTCCAATACTTATTTTCTCAAAATGTCTAATATTTATTTTCATTTGCCAAGAATAGCCTTAACCTAATTTTTTTTTTCGACAAGTTTATTTCAAGTTCTTATGTAAAAGAACACTATTTAGTGGTACATTCAGTTTGACTTCAATTCATTTTTTTAACTACAATATCTAAACCACATCATAATGTGATGGAAGCTGATTAAAGGTTACTATCAAATAAACCAAAATGAGAAAGAACAGTGCAATAGGGAAAGACATGAGTATAAGTAGAAAAAGCCAGTAATGGTGTTGCTTCCAATTAGGAACTAGTACGTGCGGTATTGAAAACGATATGAACAATTTTGGAATTTATACATTGATAAGATTTAATTAACAATTAAGAACATATTATACACTAATCAATGATCCGAAAGTTGCAGTGATCATTCACATTTTGAAAAGACATTAATTAATTGACTTATTGAAAGAGAAATCCAATGCTCAATTAATTTTACTTTAATCACTAATTAGTTTGTTTGCTTTTAATTGGCATTCATGGATGCTACTATCTGATGATAGACTTATTGCTCGTGTGGTGGGATCAGATTTTGGATCCTAATAATCAATTGAAAAGGTGATTAATTGAAAAGTTTAATGAAAACATTCGTCTTAATTATTATTTAATTGATGTAAGTAAAACATCTTATTCACAAAATCGTAAAGCAAATCCAGCTAGCTAGCTCTTAAAATCTTTTTAATTGATGTGATTGAGATTGATTTAGATATTACGAACGATATAGAAGCACGTGATTTTAATTACAAGTATATAAGAACATTTAAATATTCCTCGTGTGTTTAACTCATTTGATAGAGATATTCGAACCTCACACACTTACTTAAAAAAAATTATAGTATTGTACTACTTGATAAAAAAAACACTTAAATAAAATCAACCTTGATTAGTTCATGCATTGAAAAGAGCCACATATTTTTTTTGGTGATGGTCGGGATTTGAACCCCGGACCTTGCATATATTATGCATTGTCGCTACCAACTGAACTAAGCTCACGTGGATTAAAACAGGCCGCATATAGTCCATTGTGTGAGTTTTATAATAATTAATTGGTAACAAAACAAGTGAGTTCAATAATAATACTAATTAATTAGAGATTTCTTAACATTTCGTTCGCCCATATTGAGACACAACTTCAAAACTTCACCACAAAAGGGGTTTGCTTCCTCTTTTCATGAATGGTTCCCAATTATTTATTCAAAGTTGGGATTTACCTGTCTTTTTCTTTGAGGCAGGGCACTTCAATCATTCCTATGATGGAGTCCTTTAAACCTCCTTATGATTCTCTTATAATCATAGCAGTCACAAACAACTTTTCATCAAAACTTCAAGCTATATATGTACATAGACAACAAAGCTTTGATGCGTTGTATTTTATTAGTTGAACTTAAAACTTTTGATTAAAGAGTTTCACATCGAACAAAATATGTCTGATGCCTATCACATCAGACAAAATTTACTTGATGCCTATCAAATATGTCTGATGTCTATCATTTTATTATTCGAACTTAAAACTTTTGATTAAACTTAAAAAGACTTAATATTATCTCATTGAAACACGCCTAAATTACTCTAAAATTTGATAAGGATTATGTCGACTCTTCTTTGTAAGAAAAAAATATTATATACTCAAGTTTGATGTCATCAATTATATTGCTCTACAATATTTTCAACACCCGATATTTTCAATAATAAATAAAAGCATTTGTTTTTACATGTATTTATGCCTAGGGTTTTGTAGGGATTGGTGTGTCGTGTTGTGCCAAATAACTCCAATTTCAGGAATGATAAAGAGTATATACTTTACCTGTCAAAATGAAAATGTATATGCTTTATTTGTATCCTACAGGCTGCAGGGTGCATGAACTTGCATGCCACAACAAACTTTAGTACTATAGTGTAGCAGTGCAATTTACAAGTAGCATAATAATACTCCTACTAAGGGTGCATATATGGTGGATAGCAATTTGATTGAGCCTTTATTGAATAAGTGCTTCTTTTTTAAAAAGAATATCATTCTTTGTGGTGACCGGAAGCAGTGGCGTATCCAGGACCCTGCATCAGGACAGTGTGAACTTATTTTACACATGCGTTTTTTTTTTATAGGCCAATAGAAAGGTGAGGCATCAGGGTGAATCCGCAACATCCCAACTAGGTTGGCACCCCACAAAAGCACCCATCCTATACTGCCTTCCTAATACGTAATATTATTAAAAAAAAAAAGGGGGAAAAAATATGTACAAAAGAGGGGGACTAGGCCAAAACCCTCTGAAATAGAAAAGAAGAAAACAAATAAAAAAGACTAGAAATGGCTATGGAAATCGAAAATTAAGCAGGTCATGTCAGTCTCTAGCAAAATCAACCGACAGTGGCGGTGGCATGATATGGAACCAAGTAGTGGCAGTCGCGTCGTGTCCCAAAGCAGTCACGACACATATCACGAAAAGCTACTCGGGAGTCATTGTTACCAATCCCCCGAATGTTCCAAAAAATAATCTTCATTGAGATTTTGGGAGAGGACCCTGTGAACGGGTTTGATAATTCATAACAGCCTTGTTCATCTTATTCATTTTCTTTTTCTAAGATTTAGTCAACACTTCTGTAAAAGGCACATCCTCATTAACAGCAGTCTTATCCAACCAATTCTGCATAAAGTCCATTTCCTTCCTCAACGTGGGATCTACCGTAGCGTCCGGTGCTGCAGCTATTTTACTAACATCTAAAGCCTGAACAGGAGATAAAATTGGCTCTTGAAATGCAAGATCAATGTGTGCCACTTCATCAATAACATTTATAAGTGGCATGCTAAAAGAATTCTGAGATAAATCAATAGAACGATTTACCGTAGGTGTCGGGACAGGTGATGTGCGTGATGTTGTGTTCTCATGCTGCAATATAATTTCTTCCACCAGCGTATCATCAATGATATTAGTGCCTTGTTGCTCATTCAAATCTGATTCAACCGGAACAGAATTAGTGGAAATTTCTTGTTGTACATCAGCCACCTCCGAGGGTGTAACCTCTTTGGGGGCTGCCATGTCTGTCCTTTATAGAGGAGGCTCAATTTGTTGCTGCACTACAGGAGGAACCATGCCTACCTCTTGTTGGGGTCGTGTGAAGGCAAGAGAGGAGCCTATGCCGGAAGGATTTTCCTTGGTAGGAACCCAAGTATGTTTTTTTACCGGGACATGTTTCTTGCCTTGCGCAATTTTTTCATTGTTTGCATTGCTGTCCTTACAGGGATATAACCATCGACACGCGGAAACATCATGACTGAGGTTTTGGCAATGGGAGCAGAAATCCGGCATCCACTCATAAGCTACCTCGACATCAGATTCATAGCCTTCTCTTGCCACCGTGATTTCATGGAAAATTTGTCGTGAAAAATCTATATCAACAAGTATGCGAGCATAATGACCATAAAGTCGCTTGGACGTTGCATTATAAATAATGAGCGGTGTGCCCACGACACTAGCAATTTCCCGAAGCGTCCTGCCCATCCAGTATTCTTGTGGCAATTCCAACAAACGAATCCACACCTGAGCATGAGTGTTCTTCTGCCTGTGCATGTTGAAATCTTTGGTCCATTCAAATAATCTCAGAACCCCAGGTTTAAGATTTACAGTTCCTGATGCCCACACCATGCGCAAATCCTTGTCTGTGGCAAATTTTAATTCAAAATATCCCCTCCCTAGAGGCACAATGCTCCATTCACCAGTTGTCTTCCATTGTTTTTGTAGCTTTAGGTGAATATCCTTGGTTGTGTAGGGTTTGTCTCCCTTGTTGAGAACCAAACACCCCCTTAGGTTATGCTTGCATATCTCCATTCCTTTTTCATAGATGTGCTGTGTAATTGTAATGCTAACCTTCTCCCCTCGAATTAAAGGTTTAGGCAGATTGTCGTTCGAGGAAGTCCTTGGTTCTGCTGTCAGTGCTTGCGCGAATGAAATTCGGTTCAAAGGTTTGGGAGGTGGAGGAGCCACCGTAGATGATGATAGAACTGGTGCCGGTGGAGCATCCAGCTCGGCCTGCCAGTCAAAGGGCATGGCCGCAGCTGTGTGGGAAACTTCAAAATTGGAAAGGATGAATGAAACACGTAACACAAAAATGGTGGATTCCAATTGGGTGGCAACTGAAGATAGTATGAGTGGAATAAATAATTGCAATTGACAAAGAAAGAATACCAATTGAATTCAATGGAAACAATCCCAGGGATGTACATGTGATGGCAAATAAGTGTTATCGCGTCATTAAATATGAGCGAAAACACATAAGTTATCATATTCATAATTGATATTAAAGGAGATCATTGAATGCATGTGTAAAATAACTTTAGAGTATGTGTAGAGACAGTAAACTCTTTTCTTATTAGTTTAAACTACTAAACTTACATTTGTGTTACTTTTACCCAATAAAAAATTGAATTTTTTTATTCTTTTTAATAAATAATCATATTAAATTTTATGATTTTTGACAAAGTGTAAATTCATGTATTTACCAGAGTATCATTTACATTATATACACTTTATAGGAAAAAGAATAAATATAGAACTAGAGAATAGAGAGTGAAATGATTCCTCTAAACACAAAGAATAGAAAGATTTTTGTTTTGAATATTATACATCACGTAACTTATTTGCAAAGATATAACAAATGTGTTTGATTGGTCTAGTGGGATGATTAATTGTAAGATGAATCCCTATACTATAACATGAATTCGATACCGCGAGTTATTTGTTTTTGGCTTTTAAGTGATAAAAATCTTCCAAATAATAAAATAATAACACTTTAAAAGTCAAAACATATGTAGTACTGGTGGTACATGTGCAAGTCAGTAAACTCAGCATGCACACGTAGGGATGGGAATAGGTCAGACCGGTCTATAGAGGCCTACAACCTAGCTTACAATAGGTCAGATTTTTTTCGTAAATAGAGAAGGTCTATACTTTTTTAGAAGTCTATTTAGCTTAAAAGGTCAAACCACAAGCTATTCAAAAAACCTCTTAAGCCTATTAGGCCGACCTATTTAAATAAATATGAATAATATTATTTATTATTATATTATATTTTATACTTTTAATTAAAATATAAATTTGTTAACTTTTTCAATAATTAAAATATAAGCTTATTAGTATACATTTATTTTTCACATATATAAATGCATTATGATAAACTAGAATTGAAATATGATACAATATATAGTTAAATTCCGTAAAAACTCATGTTAATTATCAAAAGATAGTTTAATCTAATTGACCTATTAATTCGCTAGTCTATTTCAACTTAGATCACATTGCTTATATAAAGATGTTATATGATATAGATTTTTAAACAGGCTAACAGGCCGTAACAGGCTTTCAGAAAGCCGGACTCAGACCTCAAAAGTAAGCATATGATAGGCCGCAGGCCAGACTTAGGCCTTAAAAAAATTTGGCAAGTCAGGCTTAGGCCTTGCAAAGCTTAGCTCGGCCTAACCTATTCCCACCTCAGTACACACACGAATCAATATAGAACCTGCACGCGTTAGTCAGGCCCACTCTTAGGTGAGGTGCAAAGCAAGAATATCAGGGTGTGAAAATAGCAATGAATGTAGGAAAACGGATGCAAATCTCAGAAATCTAGGGTGTGCAGGTGCACACCCTCAAAGCTACCTAGCTCCGCCCCTGGCTGGAAGCTAAGCAGGTTGCTTTTGTTTTTGGTACTCACTTGTGGTGGTCGAACCCCCTAATGTGTCTTTGACACGCCTTGTGCTGAAGTGATTGTTATAGTTTTGTTAATATAATTTATTTTGGCTTGTTAAAAAAAAACTTTTTTTTATCAATCCAACCGATGATAATATAATTATTGTTATTTTTATAGTAAAGAAATATAGATAAACAATTTTCATTTTGTAAAGGATTAATATACAAAAAATAATGGGAACTAAATATAAACCGAATCCATGTCGGAGATTAATTCTTGAAAAGTTCATATCCCTATTTATGTTTAATTATAAGGTTAAATATGTTTTTGGTCCCTATAAATATACCAACTTTTCATTTTAGTCCCTCTATAATTTTCCTTCTACTTTTAGTCCCTAAAATTTTTTTCATCTTCACTTTTGGCCCCTCCTTTAAAGTAAACTCATATGTAGACTTCATATTTTTTAATAAAAGTTTACAGAAAAATTCATAATATTATAAATCTCTTCCAAAAAAATATAGAATTTTTTAACAAAACATGAATTTAATATGAATTTTTCTATTTTTGATGGTTAAAATTCATATTAATTTATGTTTTGTCAAAAAATTCTAATTTTTTTGGGAAAAGATTTTTACAATATTCTACACATTTCTGCACAATTTCATTAAAAAAATACTAAAATTAACTTAAAAATAGGGACCAAAAGTAGTGATTGAAAATTGTATAGGGACTAAAAGTTGAAGGAAAATTTTAGAGACTAAAACGAAAAGTTGGTATATTTGTAGGGACCAAAAACATATTTAACCCAAGTTTTAATTATTGAAAAGCTCGTATCTTAATGTTCAATTTAGTTCGTCTGTCAAAATTTTCGTTAGATTGAAACACGCAGTCCCCCTCAAAAACCCTACTTATCCCGCTCAACGTTATAAACTCCTCTTTCGATCAAAATATTACCATAATTATAAAAATACAAAATAAAAGGGGACGGGGAATTTAGAGCTCATTTAATTTTTTTAACAAGACAAAATGAAATATATTAATATCAAACGAATGATTCTCCCTAACACAATATGTGTCAAAGAGACTCACAAAGTTTACGATAGTAACAATCCGAAAAGAAAAATCATAAGGAAAAAATCAATCAATATCTAGATGACAAACAAAAGGACATAGTCACCAACTATGTTAATCTAAAGCAAAATTAACATAGTTTGCCTTCAGCCACATAAAAGAAAGCAGGTTTACTTTATCTAGAAATTGAGGGGTTGATTTTTCCTTATTTTTTTAAATAACTTATTCTTTCTTTCAATCCATAAAACTCAAGCGCAAGAGAGCCAAATTAGATGCATGAAGAAACGTCACGCGTTAGAAACGAATGATGAGTAAGCGAACTGAACAAAATAATCTGAAACATAAGGAGGATTAACCAAATAGAAACCTATCCAAGTATGCACAAGGTGCCAAATTGAGATAAAAATATTGCAAGATAGAAAGAAATGTTGAGTTGTCTCTACATTACCACACCCACTTATACAAAGTTGTGATTCGAGAGGAATTATGTCGTGTCTAACCAAATTATCCTTAGTCGATAATCAATTATGAAGAAGTTGCCAAGTAAATAGAGAAATCTTCAAGGAAACGTCTTTATGCCAAATGAATTTTAAAACTGCAGTGAAACGATGTAGCTCCTGACTAGGAAGCAAATTGTACGCACCAAGAACTGCATAGCCTTCACCCGGGTCAAGTTGCGACCTCCAATGTTCAAAAGTATTAACATGAGGGAGCTTTGAAGTTTTTAATTGAGCTGTGTCTTCCAAAATTACTCATTTCCAAGTTTTTAAGTATAGTCCATCATTTGTTACCCTTCCTATTTTATTATAAGTCACTTTAAAAAAGATATTGGTGTTTTATATAAGTCATTTTATAATATAAATGTATCATTAATGATTTTTTTCTATCATACATTTCACCATTACTATTGTCTCTTTATTATTTTACTCCCTTTGTCCCATTTTATACGACTGTTTTACAAAAATAATAGGTATTAAAAAAAATTGTTGGAGTAATAAATTTGTCACAAATATATATGACTATTATTAAATTATATTTTGTGTATGGATATATTTAAAACTAACTTTTCATACTCTAAAATATATTAATAGTATTGAAAAGCTCGTATACTTAAGAAATAGTACTATAAATATATCCATAGATTTGTAGATAGTCTTATATTCAAGGATAATTTTTTTTTTAAATGGTCTTACAATTGGAACGAAGGGAGTAATATTTTTTGCTCATATCCTTAATAAAGAATAATTTTGAAAAAACACTTATAATTTCTCTTTCTATGCCAAAATATTAAAACGACTTGTAATAAAATACATAAGAGTAAACAAATTATAAGACTCTCATGCCGTCATGCGCCTTGCGTACACGGTTTTATTTTTTGTGTGAGTTTGACATTACACCTTTTAAAAACAAAAAAAAATACCGAAAACGAGATAGAAATTTAAATACTTTTGAATGACTTCTCCTATTTTTGTTTTTCTTCTTCAATTTGATGACTTCTATAAAGGAGACACGGTTTTTTTTAACCATAAGAGCATCCACTATGGAAACCCTCAATTTTGAGGTCTTAAACGGGTCTCACATGGACACATCACTTTTTTTATAATTTTTTAATATAGTACCTGATAGGTACCCAACCACTCAAATGGAGACCCTCTAACAAAAGGTCTATATGGGTCCCACCAATAACTATTTATTTAAGACACTATTATCTATTTTATTTTATTTTTTAAAAAGGCTAAAATGGAATATATTACCAACAAAAAATGTCTTTCCTAGCACAAGGCGTACTAAGGAGAAGACAACAAAGTCAAACAGTATTTACAAGATGAGATCTATACAAGAAAAACAAGGAAAGAAAAAGTTGCCAGCCTATGTCAAGCATAGCGAACGGACTAAGCCACCAACCATGGTAATTGAAGGAAATAGTAGGAAATTTCGACTTCAACCACCTAAAGGCTAACGCCTTAATCCTATCTAACACCTGATCTATCGAGCTTTCTTTATCGTTAAAGAGCCTATTATTTCTTTCCTTCCATATTTCCCAAACTGTAGCGAACCAAATGACCTAAGTAATAGAACAACGCCTCTTTGCAATACCACCACCAACACTGAATTGATTGAAATGGTCCGGCACCTGAGCAGGAATAACCGCATAAATGCCCAACCAACTATAGATAAAATGCCAAACAGATCCAAAAATATTATAATGTAAGAATAAATGATGAGAAGATTTCACGGATCCACACTCGGCCACACACATCCTATTATCTATTTTATAATATTTAAATTGCAATTGAAAAACAATAGTATAATGACAATGATTATTTTAAGGAAAAGTAATGTGGAGTCCACTTAAGCATTGGTGTCTTAAGTGAGACTTTGGGTCCTAGAAGACCCTCAAAAAAAAAATCTACATTGAGGGTACCTATTAGGTACCAAATCTTAAATGGTGAAGACCTCACCAATGTGGATGCTCTAACAATCTCAATTCATATCATTGATAATCAAATTCTTTTTTTTTAGGGAGATAATCAAATTCTATATTAAATAAAGCCCCACACTATGTCTACATTTATGCCCATTAATCCCTGCTCACACACACACTAAAGTGGTCTACCTCTCTGGATTTAAGGAGTCTTTGATAAAATAGATTTTTTAGTTTCCATGAGCATAACTCAATTGGCAAGGATGTCATTATTATATGCAAGGGTTGGGGTTCGAACCCCAAATACACCATCTATTCACCTTGAAAAAGATGAATTCAAACCACTAGACTACTTGACAAAAAAAAGGATTTATTTAAGTTTTATGCTATTGATTAGATTCAATTCCCTTATGGGTTGATTTGAAAATTTGGAAGGACAAAAAAATGCTTCATTAAAGAAAATAATTGAAAAGAAAGAAAAATTTGAAGTGTGACCAAGGGTGTTCACATCCAAATCAATCCAAAATAAAACTGTAAATTAATTTAAAAAACCCAAAAATCACACAAAACAAAAATTTATTGGATGTGTTTAAATTTAAATGTGCTTTTGTAACAATCGCTCAAACTAAATCAGATTAGATTTTGGATCCTTTTTTAAAACCGTACATAATTAAACCAAATCGCATACATAAATATTAATAGTTATTTGTATTTTTATTTGTATAATATATTACATTAATCTTTTTTTTTTTGAAGGAATATTGCATTAATCTATTATTTTGTTGGTTTTTAACTTATTAATAATACTTATGAGTAAAAGTGGGTTAAATAGAGAGAGTAAAATGAAGAGAGAGAATAAGAATATGTGGCAAGAACCATATGTGGCAACTTTAGTGTCAACTTTTATTTTCTCTCTTTTCATTGGTCCAAAACAATAGAGAGAGTAAAATGAAGAGAGAGAATAAGAATATAATGTGAGTATGAGAGAGAAAGTTGTTAAAAAGTTGTAATAAAGTAGTTGTACAAATATCATTTCTCAATTACAATGCGTCTTGTCCCTACGTCTGTGTTGTTTGTTGGGGTCTTCTCTTCTTTAGTCACACGCTGTGTTTGCGGTACGGTTTAAACATATATCACTACTCTATGTAATTTGAACAAGATGAAACCAAGAACCATTATAAGCAGTTGAACTTGAACCTGCCTGCTACTATTGCTAAGCCACCAACACGTGAGTTGCAGAGAACATTATGTTCAGACTTCAGACAATTATTTAGTGAGTCATGACCCTAATCATTTACAAATATATATTCCCCACTTCATTTCACATTACTCAATTTGGAGTGAACAATAATTAAATTCCATATATACCCCAGTGTCCTTATCAACCATGCCCATATGGATTGGTATCTAGAAATTATATTAATATATATACGTATAAATTAACAATAGATTTTTTTACTCTAAAGTTTATATATATCCATCCCTTTCATAAGATATGCACCCTATCGATTCGCGAGCAAACACGTACAACATGGTTGTATGGAATCCTTTCTCTGGTGATTTTGTAAGGATCTCATAGTCCATGTCCTTCACTTTATATTACATATGGCTTCAACTTGATCCCTTTGGACCATTTCCAAATAGCAAAGCAAAAAAACAAAAACCATAACTCAAAAAAAGACTTGACATAGATTTATTTGGACGGCTATGGCTATGTTTTGTTATACGTTGGACACTTTAGAATCACATATATTTGAGTAAGTCAAACATGATTTTTTTTTTTTTTTTTTTATAAATTAGTTATATTTGGCTTTTGAAACTAAAATTGATCCTAGTAAAAAAAAACAACTCAATTTTATTCAAAAAGTAATTTTGATCAAAAAAATTAAAGGGAAAAAGGCGTACAAATTAAAGGGCTTAACTAGTGCAAGTCATCCCAACTAGTTTGGTTACCAACACTAACAAGTTTTTGAAGCACTAAGGAGCATGAAGGGCATTACACGAAAAGCATTAGGTAACATTATTTGTTGCATAATTTTAGAGAAATAATATTTGTACAATTTTAAAACTTATATTATCATTGTATTTTTACTCTCTCTCTAAAAAAGAGAAAAAAAGAATTTTGTTTTAAAACTTCTCATATAATAGTTGCACAAATATCACTACTTTATTTTAATATCCTTATGCATGCCATGAGTGACTAACTCTTGGACCAAACAAATTTCCTACAAAATTAATTTTGAACCTACTTTATATATACAAACTTAAAATTACTAATATATACTGTACACGTACGGTTGTTACCCCATAAAGTAAAAAATAAATATCAAGTTCCAAAAAAATGTTGTTATTTTGCTTCTTGTTTTAGAATTGAATATTCCAATTGGACAAATTTGGCTGTCCCTTTCACTACAAACACGGACGAAAGAACAGTGAGTCTCTATGTTTGCTACTTTTTGAATTTTGTTTGATTGGATGGATGTATCTTATCTTCTAAATGAATAATGGCTCTTCTCCCATTTAGAGCCAAACAAATTTATCCATCTATATACCCTCCATCTTTTACTTCAAAAAATCTTTGTTGTCTGTACACCCCAAATACATCCAATTTGATTAATTCTACCAAATTTCAAGTTATGCAAAATTGAAAAATAGCCAATGTTTCATTTCAGAATTGCCTTTTGGCTTTTATGTTTGGTACAAAATAGACCATGCAATAAGGAAGGATCGAAAAAGTACAAAAACTATTTAACCCACTTGCACACTACTTTTGTTAGAGTCGTTTACATCAAACAAACCGTTAATAGGTGCACAAAGACTAACGGATGAGAGTGCTTTGTTGAAATGCTTTGCTTTTGTGCCAAGGTACTCATTCCAAGTCACTGACCTATAAAGGGGAGGTTGTGTTGGGCCTACTAATTTCTCATGTGGACAAATCTCTACATTGGATGGGGGCCCATACAAATATGCAACCGAAAACCTCTGACGGGTTCGGTTCACTAAAACCCGATGGAGCACACTTGTGTACAATCCGTTCGACAAAATGTGGAATAGGTCGCCTACGTTGACCACAAGTCCTCCATGGAGCGGGGGCACAGTCACCCACCCGGAACCCTCTCGTTGAACTTGCAACCCGCTTATGTCATTTTGGGAAAGGATCGTTAGAAATGTTGAGTCCGTGTGCGGGGCGAGACCCATGGCATGATCCGGATCCGGACAACTTGGGTAGGAGTTAAGTTGCATGGCTGCACAGGCTTTCTCATCAAGTTGGGCTTTTGAGCCAGCCCATTTGATATCTTCCATTGTAATACCAAGAGAGTCCAACATTAGCCACATTAGTTTCCCCGCTAACTTTTTCATGGCTTCATCATATTGCAAGACAGTATCACTGAAAAGACAAAACCACTGTTATTAGGAAAAATCACATTTAAGGACAGTGTTAGGAAAAATCACACCACTACTAAGTCTAAATGGCCAAGAGATTTCAAACATAAACTAGTGGATTCGGTGCAATAGATTCTCATGATCAGTTACCCTTTCATTCTTCCAAGGGTGGGTGGGTCCATATACATATAAAACTCTCATTGTGATCTTTGCTAATTGCATTATAGGATAAGAAAATGGGCTTGTATAGTTTGGCCATTTGTATCGTCACCACATAAAATACCAAAACAAAAGGTCTCTTATTAAAAAAGGAAAATAAAATAAATTAGTCAAAAAAGGATAAGAATTAAGAGAAAAAATGTAGTTAGTTAGCTTAATTATTGTTTTTGTAGCAATGGATGAGAATTGAGGACACATCACACACGTATCAAGAAGATGGTTGAAATATCTTAAAACTTAAGTTAGACCTAATACTTGATATCACACAATTAGTTAATCGACGTGTATAAGTTGAATAATAATATTTTACTTAAATAATATTTTTTTTAAAAGTATATTATATCTAATGTAAGACTCTTAATGACACTTACCAGTGTTTGGCATAATCTTGAGGCCAAAGTTGTCGAAAATGATCAAGAGGGGATCCAACGATGGTGAATCCCTCAGACCACATGAGTTTGGGGAAGAAGGAGGAGATGCGAGCGAGGCCATAGCCTGAAACACCATCCGGGGAACGAATGGCTTTGAGTTTTTGGTGAGAGGGAAGGGTGAAGAGAGTTTGTCCAAGCCATTGAATTTCATCAAGGAGGCTTATTGGGATGCCATGATTCACCACTTGATACACACCCCATGTTTTGCATGCATGTCCTATTAACTTTGAAGCATTTGGGTCATTGAGATCAATAACGGGAATACTACTACTATTAGCACTCTCCTTCATAGTATTATTGGAATTAATAAGGGTGTGATCATCAAGGTGTGTCCAAGTGTAAGATTCAGGAAGTTCTTGTAGTGAGTTGAAATCAGGGTGCTTGTGGTTAACATGCACCGGGTGAGCTCTATAGGCTTCTGAGAGTGAAGGCATATTGAATAGTGTGCAAGAAAGGTTTTAAATAGTGAATATATGTACTATATATGTGCGGCTAATTAGGAATATGGTGTTGGTACTTTGCAAGAAAACATAGTACCATATAGAAACTTAGAAAGATTTATAAAGATGAAGTGAGAAACATGATTGTGGGAAAGTGAGTATATATAGAGGTGATGGGATACATGGTGACAATGATGCCCTTGCCCTTAACCCAAAAATAGAGAAAAATTAAATGTGTTGTTTTTTTCTCAAATTTATTTTCCTCCTCAGGTGTTGATTTTGTTGTTGGAGAAGGGGTATTTTGAGGGGGAGAAAATGATTCTACTTAATTATTATCTACACTGTTAAATAACTTTTTTTCTTCCTTCAAAAAAATAATTAACTTTTTTTCTTTCTTCTTTTTTTATCTAACTCGTTCTAATTACAATTTTTTTTTACCGTCGGTAGATGTTCTAGACTATCTTCACGTTTGAGGTTATTTGAATCCATTATAAAATTATTCCTTATGTCAACAATAAAACCTCCATATTTTTATAAGGAGTTGACTTACCTCTCACATGTGAACGACTCAAGAAATTGTTAAAATTATTTACAAAAGAAGAGGCATTTTTTTTTAAGAGAGAGAATCGTTTTATTTTGACACCATATTAATATAATAGTGTTTTTCTTTATTTTTGCATATATAATAGAATTATTATGCATTTTGTACTAAAAAAAATCATCATGCACTCAAAGTAGAACAAGATTTTATACAAACGTCTAATAATATTTCACAAATTAGTTATTTGTAATTATATTTTAGAAAATAATATAACATGACTATGATTAAACATTTTTTTAGAGGTATGATTAAACATCTATATATGTAATTAAACTCATTTTATTAGCCTTTCAAAAAGAATATACAATATTTAAATTTATTCTATATGATGTAAATATAATCTTTTGACAGAATATATGATGTAAATATTAGAATGGTAGAAACATTTTATTTTATAATTATAACAAATGTGCAAACAAAACTTATAATTTGAAAAATGGCGTTTTAGAATTGTACAAAGGAAAAGAACAAAAATGGAAAGACCATCTTGTCCTGTACGTATAAAATATATGACTTAAATACGGAAAGGAGATGCACCTCCACCTCTCAATTCATAACTCCAAGGGATTCCACAAAAGTGTAGGGACCCCTACCTCAACATGTGCCTATGTCTTGTCCTCAAGTAGAAAAACATTTAATCAAACTCATTCAACTTGGTTCTCATTTTATCTCATTGCTAAACGACAATAGTCACAATGCCCCCATATTTGGGTTGTGCCATTGGTGACCAAATTGCCCATCTAATTTTTTTTTACAGATGTACTACTACTAGTGTTTATGAAATGAGTATTTTTGTAATGTTGAAGATATATATATATATATATATATATATATATATATATATATATATATAATTCATAGATAATTTAAATACGAGTATTTTGTTACAAATTTAAAAGTCAACAAACGACACATATTTAGTCTTTTTTTTTTTAACAAATTAAAATGGGATATATTAAAAACAATGATTCACCCCGCATAAGGTGTGCAAAAGGCAAACCACCCAAGAGTATTTACAAGATTAAGGTGGCTGCAGCAAGTAACCACCACCAAAACAGAAACAATTTACAATTGGAGACCCATACAAAGAATGGGATTTTTGCCACCAATCATGATAACTATATGCAAAATCGACTTGTTTTGACTTTAACCATAAGAAAGAATTTATTTTGACCTGTTCAACAAGGACCAAAGGGATAGTGACCGTATTTTGGAACACACGGTTGTTCCTTTCCTTCCAAATAACCCAAATAGAAGCAAACCAAATTACTTTCATAAATGTGTGAGTGAATCTAGGCAGCCCCGCCATTGAAGTGAATTGAAGAAAATGTTGTCTGATGTTGCCAGGAGACACCGAAGAAATATGTAACCAGCGCCATACATGGTGTCAAAGAGAGCTGAATATGTCACAGTGTAAGAACAAATGTGCTTCAGTGAAGTCGCCATTTCTGTCGCGTCATTTTTCGGAGGTCAAGCTATTTTTATTAGCATAGACTCACTGTTTTATTTCACGACTGAACATTTAATTTTAAGGAAAAAGGGGAAAAAAGGTTCGAAATACCCCTTTGAAAAGATTTTGGGTTCGGGGGTTAGTTACATAAAGGGAAGGTGTTAGCACCCTTTATGTCTGTAGTACTCTACGGGAACCTCTTGGTTTTATTCATCGTTTTGTGCTATAAAACTTGCTTGCCTTTTTTTTTCTTTTTAAAAAAATGACTTAAAGTGATAAAGATGTGGGGCTTGCCATGTCGGGAGCCCTCTCCAACGGGTACTGCTTGCGGTCAGATGTGGTGATTTTGGAGAATGTGTTTGTCTCTCCCTTGTACAGACGCGTACGGGACATCATTCCGGTTGTTTGGAAGCCCCCCACCAGCCCTTGGGTCAAGGCCAACACGGATGGATCGGTTAGAAATTTAGTGGCAACTTGTGGTGGTATTTTTCGCGACTCTCGCGGTACTTTTCTTGGTGGCTTTGCAAGAAATCTTGGTTGCGTTTCTGTATTCGAAGCGGAAATACTGGGACTCATGGTGGCTATGGAATATGCGAGCTCCAACGGTTGGACTCGATTATGGCTCGAAAGTGATTCTTCTAGCGCGGTACAAGCTTTTCATAAGCCATCTCTTATTCTGGTTTGTCTCCGAAACCGTTGGCATCATTGTACTCACAATGGTATGTTTATTATTTGCTCGCACATCTTTCGGGAGGGAAATGTTTGTGATGATGGCCTAGCCGCTTTGGGACATGATTTGAATGACACCACGTGGTTCACCTTGTTGCCTCCATCTTTGGGGCAGGATTTTTCCAGAGACAGAAATGGACTGCCGAATTATAGATTCCCTTAGATTTTCTGTTTCTAGTTTTTGTATATATTTATTTTCTTCGAGGGTTTTGGCCTAGTCCCCCCTCTT
>Ga0315913_1002736_pt1 | contig 20901 bp, 10 predicted proteins | sample MpolsnodulesMG_FD_207736 | JGI IMG/M metagenome (GOLD analysis project Ga0315913, IMG submission 207736) | Medicago polymorpha root nodule microbial communities from Los Angeles, California, United States - small nodules | ecosystem: Host-associated > Plants > Roots > Nodule | place: USA... | reverse complement strand
TTTTTTAATGACACCAACAACAATTTTATTATAGAAAAAGTTGTTTAAGAGTATAATTGGAATGATGAAAAAGTAAGTATAAATATACTCATCTAGTTTGTTACATTTTTTAAATGATAAAGGAAAAAACAAAAAATATATATTCATATCGTGTTTGTTACATTTGTTTTAATATTTAAATTTATTCCTATCTATTTGTTACATGTGTTATTTGTATTGAAAATTGAGGGGTTTTTTGGGAGAAAAAAATTCAGCCCAAAAGTGCGGAAAGGAGTTTTTTTTTTTTTTGTACAAGGGATAATTTTCTTTATATATAATATAGATATACCGATCTTTTTTTGAAGAGACTAAAATGAAATATATAATCATTAGATATACTTATCTTGATCTTTCTCCCATGCTATCTCTCTGAAGATATAAAATTATCCTAAGCATTTGTTCTAATTCAAACTCCATAAAATTATCTATTTATAAGGTGATGACTGTCTACACTTTGTTTAAGTCTTATCTCTAATCAATGTAAAGTTTAGATTATTCTATCATACCTAGTTATTGAACTTGATGTGTGAATAATAGTGACTCATTATTAAATCTAGGATAAACTTTATATCAATTACGTGTTTGGTACATTTACTCAATACAACAAGATCAAGATGAGATTATTTTCTTTTTGAAAATACAAAATCAAGATGAGAATTGATTATGCTTTATATGTATCTTTCTGCTCCTTGAAATCTTTAGTGGAAGAGTCAAGGGCCTTTAGAGTCAAGATCCAATCAATTTTATGAAACACCATGATTAATTAATCAAGCCATTTTAATTGAGCCTCTTATGATCAATCTCATTTTGGTCGCCTATTTGAATACTATTCACTTTCACTACACTAATTTTAGTGGTTCCCTCCAACTTTACATTAAATTACATGTTACTTCTTTCCCACAAGAAATGGTCACACTATAACTTTTTTTAAAGAATTGTCACACTTTACTTGTTCCAATCAAATAAGAAAAAGATTCTGCTAACAAGTGTCTTAAAGGCATTGTTTAAAGAACTTACAAAGTTACAATAAGAAATTTTGTATTGAAAATACAAGTCAAACACATCTAAAAGCCATAACTACACAATTTTAAATGTAAAATTTATTATTTTTAGATGCTTAAACAATGCCATAAAGAGATTTGTTAGCATTTTCTATAAGAAAATACTATTAATTAAAGAAAGATAATATTTTGTACCAAAAAAAAAAACATAATAGTAATATTGTCAAATTAATCACTTGAAAGGAATAATGCACATAATATTTATCACTCCGTACAATTGGAAAAAGAAGAAACTAAAAAGTGAAAATTAATGACATTCAGTTTTGGAATTTTGTGTGCAAATGTGATTATTATTGAGACAGGAGGAGTACTAAATTTCTTCTCTTTTTGTTTTAACTAAAATAAATTTAACCCATATCATTAATCAAATAAACTTAAATACAAAAATATGTGCATCCATATTTATCTATCATCAAACAAACTTAACCTCAAAGTCTTTTTTTACAAAAAAAACTTAACCTCAAAGTTCAAAGTTGAAATGTAAAGACAAAGTAAAAATAATACTTTGGAATTATGGTACTAAACTCAGATGCACCTCTAACATGGGAATAAATAGAGTTTACTAAGACTTGTGAGCCACTTTCAAAACCCACGTTATCTTATCCCATATCACTAGCCATTTAGATTGCTTCTAGTAACGCATTAGCTTCTCCTTAAGGATTTGACATATTCACTTGTTTCCAATATGTTTGTGCCATTACAAATTCGCCATTGCTATTACGAACACAACACCCAATGGATATGATACATGATCCTTTGTAAAAATACGCATCCATGTTACATTTAAACCACTCATGATTAGGCATCTCCCATTTCAATATTACTATATTTTTTCCTAAAAATACGATTTGAGTGAATAGGCAATTACCCCTGAAATTGTAAGTTTCGTCAATTACCTCCTTGAAATTAACAAAACTTCAATTACCCCACTGAAATTGCACAACATTAATCAATCTACCCCTTCCGTCAAATTCTTCTGTTAGTCAACATGACGTTTTGCAAATACCCCCTGAAGTTTTGCACTTATGTGCAAAATGCCTCCTGAACTTGAAAATTTATATATTTTTTTTGTATCCTTAAAAGTGACTGCACACTCTACACCAACACACTTCTCTCACTTTCAAGAAAAAATACATAAACTTGTTACTTCTCTCACTTTATAGAAGATCTTGAAGGAATCATGGTCTTCTTCCCCCCATTAGGATTCAAAGGAATGATAATAATATTATATTGTGTATATTTCATTATGTTTTTTCTAAGAGAATAAAAAAAACATGATAGTCACCATCCTTTTGATCTCTAATGGGGTGAAGGGCAACTTGAAAAAGAAAAAACAACATCCGATGTTGGAATAAAGAAATGCTTTTATGTTTGTTTTGTAAATATTCTTGAGTTTTGAATATTATTGCAGGGGTTATCAAATACTGCCAATTTGTTCTACCATACTGCCAATATATGGTTGTATACCGTCAAAACTTAGCTAATATGGTCTATAATTCAGTGATAATGCAGTCACTTTTAAGGATAAGAATAAAAAATATAAATTTTCAAGTTCAGGGGCATTTTGCACATAAGTGCAAAACTTCAGAGGGTATTTGCAAAACGTCATGTTGACTAACAAAAGAATTTGACGGATGAGGTAAATTGATTAACGTTGTGCAATTTCAGGGGGTAATTGAAGTTTTGTTAATTTCAGAGGATAATTGAAGAAACTTACAATTTTGAGAGAGTAATTGGCTATTTACTCAATACGATTTTAATGAAACTGTAGTTTTGTCGCACTTCACTTTTTTTTTCACCATAGTTTTATCTCATTGAATTTTTCTTGTGATGTTTTTAATTAGACATTTGCTTATCATCTTCTTGATCGTTTTCATAAGTATTGGCCTAGTTTTCCCAAACTCTCTTTTTCATTTTCATTTAATAATATATATTGTAGTGTAAATGATATGCGGTAGTTTTGGAGCGTCAATATAGTGAGAGTGTTAATGTTGCAATGTGATACTTTTGCACTTAATTTTTGCTTAAAAGATAAAGTGGATAATAAATAATATTAAATTTGTTAACAATTAATCTTTTTTTTTCAATTTACTTTTTATAGAATTTAGGGTTAGATAGGTTTTTTTTGTCCCCACAGAATAGTAACCTTGTAAGTTTAGTCATTGGTTAATTTTAATAGTTTTTTTACTCTCTACAAATAATTTATGCATGTAGTTTTAGTCTCTTCTATAACTAAATTTGTTTAATTATCCTTAAACTCTACAAATTTTGAATGATTTTTCAAAAGCATGTTTATAACATTATAAAAAGTTAATTTACTAAAATTTAGAATTTTCCAACTTGAGATGAATTATATATGAATTTTTAAATTGTCAAACATTTAAGATAAAAAAAGTATGGAAAATAAGGACCTAAAAATCAAACTTTGCCCTCATTTTATGCGAGAAAGCTTTTTTTTTTTTTGACAAAGCGAGAGAACTTATTATAATGCCCTAAATATGCTTGCAACAAAATCATTCAAAAATATATGTTGTCATAATAGCATGGACTAAAACTGCATGCACGAAAATTTTGTAGGAACACAAAAAAGTAAAAACTATTGAAATTAAGTAAAGGTTAAACTTAGAAAGGTCTCTATTTTGTAGGAACCAAAAACAAATTTAGCCCTTTTTTTTTTTTTACAAAACAAATTTAGGCCTATAATTTTTTGTTTTTATTGTATTAATAAAAATGTAAACTAATTAATAAGTTTTTGAGAAAAATTATAAAATAAGATATTGATAAAGAAAATAACTAATACAATCAAAATTCTAAAGAGTCCAATAAAATCGGATAAGAATTTTTTTATTGAATGAAATATTGTATATTTAATTTCTGACCAAAAATGTTAAATATTTGATGTTTTTAGTATTTACCCTTTGATTTTTAGAAAAAAAATCTCATAATTCATAATTCAAATGAGATGTAAGTAAAGTCGGATCAACGAACTCCTATTAAAATATAAATTCCAATTCTTCAAAATAATGTATCTTTAATCGGATCTCATGAGTTCAATATTCACAAGTATACACTTCATGTTGAACTTGGAACAGAATTTTAAATTTAAGAATATTATCGGAAAATCAATGGTGACACCAGCAGATATATGTGCTAAAAACAATAAAACGGCTTGACCCTTTTTGACATGATTTACGACATCCTATTTCCAATGCCATATGGAATGGCTTTGTAAACTTAAGAGATTAAAAATAGGGAAATGCTACCACTATATAATAAATGAGATGTGAATCAATAAAAGTGTGGCCCAGTAGATTTTTGATTTTGTGGAGCAGTTTAGTCCAAATCAATTTGCATGCTTCAGTTAAGCTTTTCGTTATCCTTTTTGACTACCCAATTTTTCTATTAGATTTTGAAGATCAACTTTTATGTCTCTCATTATCCGACTTTGTTGTTAAAAATTGTCCAAAGGTCATATACCTTACTAGGCATTTTGTACTCTTGGTCCTTTAAGACCCACTTTCTATATTTGATGTGGTTTAATATAAGACTTTATTCTAACTTTCACGTACATTTCTTTATAAAACTACACCTATTAAATTTAAATAACGGTTAAGAACACTTTGTTCCCAACACTTACTCTAACATCACTCTTTTATTGGGAAGAAATATACCATTGAATTAATCATTTGGTGTTACGAAGATTGGTTGACATTTGTTTATATTTGAGTTTAACAAATTTTAAGTTTTTCTTTATTATTGTAATTGAGTTTATGAAATGTTATTACATTCCAGAGATGAATTAGGATCTTAAAACAATTTATGACGATAACTATTTAATCTGGAGGAGCTGAAAATAACTTATGATCATAGTTTAAACTATTTTCTTAAGTTCATGTGAACATAAGATAAATCCAATTCATTCAAATATTATTATTTTTATATAAAAAAATCAATTTTATTTTCAAACTGTCCATTTAGTCCAAAGTGGATAAACTACCGGTTTAAAACACAAGCATATTTTGACAAAAAAACACAGGCATATTCATTAAGTGTTATGTAAGGAAACAGTGGTTAGAATTAAGTGATGTAATACCTCACTTTATAAGCTCTCGTATGATATTTGATTATACATGTTTTGCATAGTTGGGAGAATATCTTATATTACGGGCATCAAAGAGCTAGCTTCGATGTTGATTTTTATTTTTTTTACAAAAATAAATAATATTCATTCATTCAAATTGATAGAGTATATTGAAATAATACAAATTTAAAATTGTTAAAAGCGAAAATAATGAATATATTCAAATTGATAGACTATATTGAAATAATACAAATTCAAAATTGTACTTAAAAGCAAAAATAATGAATATGCGAACAAACTCATAACATGCATGGTAATAGCATAAAACAACAGAGTTCTTATGTCTATAAATATAACTATGTTCAAGTCTCTGAAATATTGATGTCTTTAGATCTCCTATGTTGACGATACCAAAGTCATTGATTGAATATGCACTTGCTGAAAGCTAATCTTTTAACTTGAATCAAATAAACATCGTATTAAGACGAAAAATCAATAACACACCGCACAAAGACGGAAAGTCAAAACAAACAGAGTTGTGGAGAGACGGCGAAATCACAAAAACAAACAAAATAAGATTGAAAATATATAGGTATCACTTATTTAACTAAGAAAAGAAACAATTTGGAGGGGTGATTTTGGGTCAATGTAGATCAAGAAGAAGAAAAGTGGTGATGGTTAGGGTTCAAGAAGGAGAAAAAAGAGAACGTCCTTGCTCTTGTTAGAAGTTGTTTTGACACTTTCGTTAACCAACTTCACAATTATAAAAACAATCTAAAAATAACATTATAATAAAAAAAAAAACTCAATTATAATAATCATAAAATTGATACTATGACTCTATGAGTTATTACATAATTATAAAATGTATATATACTACTATGAGTTCTATGAAAGATATAAATATCCATAAATTCCTCTAGAAAAAAAAATATCCATAAATTATTAGGCTTGAAAATTCTGTATCATCATGCAAATCATGTGTGGGACAATTAACAAGTGGTCCTGTCAACATCTAACCTTATTCTGATTTTGTATTATAATGTTCTCAAATCCATGACGCAAGCCAGGAAAAACTTCTAGAACATTTAATTCTTGGACTATTTTCTGTCTGGACTGGACAGAGGTAAATATTATAACTGCTCCCTTTGAAAATCATGAAACAAACAAAATCTTTCAGTGTAATTGATAGATTATTTTGCATTGAAAGTGTCACATGTACATATTATTTATTATTTGCAGCTGGTAAATGGCATGCTAAGGCCTAAGATAAGTAGTAGTACCTCCACATTCAAAGATTTACGGTATATGACAAAACCATACACTTGTTTTTTTCTTTTTTAGTCTTCCCTTGGGTTGATTCCAGCATAAATACTGTGTTTTCACCACATTTTTAGTCACCGAGTAAAGTTATCCCAAAATGAACTAATCATTATCTCATATATTTGGATTCTTTTGCTAGTGGTAAAAACATGGTCTTTACTCGAAAAAGGTAAAAGTGATTTGATAATCATAAAATAGAACCAAACGTATGATTTGAGTGTTTAAATTTTGAAAATAATTTTTGTTCCAAAAAGAATTTCACCTAAAGTTAGATTTGAGTTTTGGTAACTATTTTTAGAACCGGATTAGTCGGTTCAAGCGTAATCGGTTTTCAATATCTTAGAATCGGATCGAACTTAATTGAACTAGTTTTAACTCTGATTTAAGTGGTTCATTTTTCACTTTTATTAGTCATCTCGTTCAATCGATTGATTCAATCTCTAGTCCGATTTTTCAACATTGGTTTCCAAATTCTATCAAGAGGCAAGCCTCAAAATTATTATTTGACTTAATTTTACATATATGTATGTAAAGATAATTATTTTATGTTTAATTTATTATTAATCAAAATCAATTTTACAAAATGTTTTTATTCAAAATCAATATTCGACACCGATGAACTAAACAAACACATTCTCTTAAAACCATAATCAGATTTCTTTATACATATGTAACAAAATGACAACAATATTTATAGGGTCTCCTTAAAAAAATATATATACTATATATTTATAGGGTCAAGATTTTTTTTAGTATATATTTCGTTTTCACTATTGTATTTGTCTCTTCACTCACTTGTACAGAGCTTACTAGGTAGAATTCCTGGTAGTTTGTTGATAAACTATTCAGCTTGTGGCCTTTTACAAATGACCCTGAGATACACCAGATTCAATTTTGTCAGTCCTTGTCAAATCTCAATATATACCTCTGATGCAATAATTGGCTCACTAAATTTTAGTACATTGTTTACTTTAGTCACAAAAATAAAGTTTTACATTTTTTACTGAGTTCAAAAACTATTGCAAAAGGTCTATTCTTACGGTACTAAATAAATTTTTGTGCACATTGTTTTCCTATAATAAGAAAAATAACACATTTTTTAACTGTCACTGTTGTAACTATGAAGAAAGTGACTGCTGTAAAAATTCAAAGTACAGTTGTGGAGCTTAAAATAATAATAATAAAACAACTTAATTACGCTTCTAGTCACTCTAATGTAACGAACGTGCGATTTTGTGTTCTTTAGAGATTAGAGGTCCAGTTTTTACAATCATATTTCTTAATCCGTTATCATAATCTTAATGTTCGTTTGAGTTGAAGTATGTGTCATAAGTTGAGGCTTATGCCACGAGCCTATTTAACCTACATAGAAAGTAGAAACCATCTAATTTTAACAATTGAGATGCATATGGAACTTAAGTGTTTCAGTTGTGTGGATTATAAGTTTCTTATATATCTCAATTGTTAAAATTAGATGGTTATTCATTTATTTGGTGATGGCGGTGTAAAATTATACAACAATAGTAAAAAAACTTTGTATTTGTGATTGGCCAATCTCTAGCAATCCTTGTGCTCTTGATTGGTTTGATATTTAATATATTTTTGCCTTAAAAAAAATACAACAATATTAAAAAATGGAACTAAGATTAAAAAAAATTCCAAACATAGGTGAAAAGGGAAGATATGTTTTCATAAAAAAGACATCAACAAAATGTCCTTTTCCTTCTCTCAATGATCAAGTCATTGTCTTTAAAAGACTTGCCACAACTTCCATTCTATTCTATGCTCTCTACTCTCTCCTCTTCACTAGTCATATTTTTCTTCCCTTACACACTTTCTCACCATTTTCATAACTATGTCAACCTCTAGAACTTCAAACACTTCCCTTAAAGGGCATGATCATCATCACAATCCAATCCAAATAAATTTATCTCTTCTTCAACGAAACACGTCGGTTTGTGGCGAAAAAAGAGGCAGAAAAAAGCAAGCAGAACCAGGTAAGTTTCTTGGTGTAAGGAGAAGACCTTGGGGTAGATATGCTGCTGAAATTAGAGATCCTGCAACTAAAGAAAGACATTGGCTAGGAACATTTGATACTGCTCAAGAAGCTGCTTTTGCTTATGATAGAGCTGCTCTTTCCATCAAAGGTAGCAATGCTAGAACAAATTTCATATATCCTTCTTCTTCTGATGAAGATGATGCCAATTTTCACAATGTTGTTGCTCCTTTGGATGTTCAAAAAACACAGCCAATTACCAATCAAAATAGCCTCTCTCAGCTTGATTCTAATTCTCATTTGAACAATGACAATTTGTTATTCTCTAATGATTATAATAACTCAGGCTATCTTGAAAGCATTGTTCCTGTTAATTGCTTCAAACCTATTTCCAACACCAACGATTCAAACTTAGATCATAGGAGTAATGCAAGTGAACACCAAAATGTAGTTGATTCCATTAGCAAAACAAACTTCATGCATGGTCAATCATTTTTTGACTACACTCCATTCTCTCAAGAAGCATATGACATTAACACAAGTGATTGTAGTGAAGGATTATGGGATTGTAATTACAATGAACTTTCAGCTATTTTTAACCAACCACCAAGGAGTGATAGTCCAAGCTATGGACTAATGACAACTCAAGATGTTTCTTCAACTACCTATTCTTCTCATTCATATTCTCCTTTCGGCGATGTCGACATGGGAATGGGATACTCACTCTTCTGAGGACAAGGATCATCTGCAAACAGTTGTGGAGACTGTTATATCTTTTTTGAGCTCTCTTTATTGAAGTAGCTTTATTTTTGAAGGGGTGTGTTGGGAAATTTACCTTTTTGTGTACATTTGCATTCAATCATCCGCATGCACTTAGTACGTTGTTACGTTGGTCTAATATCTATAAGAAGTTGCAAGTCTTTTTCTTTCTTTTAATTTGATTAATGAATGAGTTGAATGAATTAAACACATGGTGTGAATTCTTGTGGTTACAAGATGTTGGGAAAAAAGACAGGACCACTAGTAGACTTCTAGTTCTGTCCTTCATATGTATTCCACCATGTTATATGATATTCATTTCTGTCTCTAATCTATTATTGTTATTATACTACTACTACGTACAACTTATATTCAAACTAAATAATTCCTTTAAGGATAACGGGTCTATTAAAAGAAGAAAACAGATATGAAAGCTACCAAAGATTTACTATACAATTCTTAATTAATATATAAATGAGATGCATATATTTCTAAAGCGACCCTCCACCATACTACTTATATATTAGATATATGGATAGATACATGAGCATGCGTACGGACGGAACATGTTGATAGAATGGTGTATAAATCTTTTTCTTTTATTTTTGAAGCTAGTTGCCAAAAAAAATTGAGTACAATTCATGCCACAAGCACACTGCAAACAAAGATAGATAGATTGTGATAGCCAGTAGTCTGCAACCTTAATATATTGCTCACAGAAGATTCCTTTGTTTTGAGAGTATTATAAAATTGAATAGCATGTTTGGCATTGATGGTGAATCCAATAATCCAGTTATAAGTTATAACAGTAACATTGAAATATAAAAATGTTTTGAAAGAGAGTTTTTAAGATGTCTAACAAATTCGTCAAATAATCTCTTTTTTATAGTACTCAACAAAATAATATCATCATAAGCATTCTTCTTCCCTCTCCATCAAAAATGTTCTCAACAAAATGAGAAGTTACTCTCCCTTTCGCTTTTCCTTCCCCTCCTAACTTCCAAACAAAATCTACATGTTTGGTTAATACATATATTAAAATGTGATAATTTAAATGTGTTTCTTCATATACGTATTCCGTAATAAGTTCAAATACCAAGTCAAGTTTTTGATTGTCACAACATCACTGTGTATCCAAAAATTACAAACCATATAACATAACAATGTGAAGCCTCATTGCAGTCTCCTGATTATTTCTCAACAGTAAACCCTATAAATATTAAATACAGGTTGGGAAGTATTTGAATAGGACTTCCAAAACAGAAATGGAAAATTGCTACCTAATTCAAAAAGGGTTCAGGTGGAAGAGGCATAAACACATGGTCAATGAAAGTCTGGACAGAATGTTCTCATATGAATGAAGATTGGAACATAAATAAGCACAACAGACTCCAAAAATTGGAGATGTGGATGGACATGTGCACAATGGAATTGCAGATTCTTTAGGAGTTATTCTAAAGCAAGGCGGCTGTATGGGTTGCGAAAGTTCTCATGGTTGACCATGGTTTATTCAAGATCAAAGGAATGGCCACAAAAAGATTTTATGAACATAAAGATAATCAGTGTGAAGTGTGCTAGATCTGAATGTGGAACTGGGATAACTGGGAGAGAGAACAAAAAAAACCCTATTTGACGACCTCCTTGAATAATGATATTTGGTTGAAGAATTGAGATAAAAAAAGGAGTAATGAAGATGTATGCATTCACATTTCTTAATTTGAGGGGTGAGAAACATTGCTACTTGTCGTGGTATTGGCAGGTGCTAAAGGACTAGAACTTCGAGTGCTTGATTGAGAAACAGGGCCACCAGTTGGCAAAGTCAAGCCAACTGATCCAGTTGATGTGCTTACTGATGACGATATTCTGGATGGAACAGACTCCCTGCCGGATCCTGCAGTAAGTTCTGGCTGCAACTCTGGTGAAGAAGATGAAGGAACAAGAGTGCCAACGGATGAACCCACAAAGTAGGGTGCAACTGGTACATCTGTCAGGGAAGAGGCAGATGGACTGTAACTCAGTGGTGTAATAGGATGATCAAATTTGCATGCAGGACCAAACTTGCATATACCACGCTGTGCGTAATGAGTGCAAAGTGCTGCCCCCTGGTCAAACACAAACATTGGATGCTTGAAATAAGATAGCAGTCGAATAATAGTTTGGAATAGCATTTCATTTGAACAAACTTCACATTCCTAAGTGTGTGTCGTTTAAAAAGATAAAGTGACAATAGTTTAAAAAATATTCAGATAGTTTCCTTGAACCGAAGTCCAACTAAACACTAATGGATGAAAAAAGACAGCAATAACAGCTGAGTGGACGGACTATTTGATTGACTTATCATGTTTCAAAATAGCCACCGCATTCAAAAGAATCAGGAAGCACTCCAATCGGTTGATAATATGGAAAACTAGAAGCAAACCTAATCTAAAATTACAGGAAGGACATACAAAAAACTTGGCCATAACTAGCATGGGAACATAGGATTCAGAGAAAAAATGGATGACAGAGCAAAAGAGAAACTATGAGATTAACAAGTGTTTCTTAGCACTGACAAGAGATTTCAAGCATTATGTGACTGAGAAGCAAGCAATTCTGTACAGACCCAAATAACATATATTGCATAAAAATTTCATATTTAACCTAAATGGCATTCTCTGATAGAAATCAAAATTCATGTATATGAAAAAGTAAAGAGAATGTAAAACTGTAAAAGTGGTATTCTGTGATAGAAAACAAAATTTATGTATATGAAAAAGTAAAGAATATGAAATACTGTCAAAGCCAAAATCACGAGTTTAAGAGAGAATAGACCAAAAAAGCATAAATGGAAATTATGTTGGATATCGCATAAGAGTTTAGACCAAGTACGGAAAATAGGAATGCCAGGGGAGATGCATATTTAGGGTATCTAAGCTTCTTCAACCAAGTTCTTAAGAGTTGGATCTATAAAACTAACTCTTAAACAACAGCAAAGAGTCCATCCCCACTGCATCGAGTCAGCAACACAGTGGCCGATCAATAAATTATCTTTAGTGGGGCCAAAGAATAGTCTAAAAAGTTTTTCCGAAGAATACTATAACAAGATTTTACAGAATACTTAATCACATTACAAAAAAATACCTAAAATACCTATGCTCTCACAAATACCGCCTGCAATGTTACACCCGTCCTCAAGACTTCTTACAATGTTGATTAAACGTGGGAATTTTGAGTAAGAGATGTTCTTCCAATTTCATCTGTATGGCCATCATAAAACCTAATCACTCTCTACCCACTCCCAACCTTATGGGGCATGAATATCTCTGAGTACCAACTGAAAGGTTACCCCAAACAACCACTAAGTCGCATGCAAAACTAACTCTTGGTATAGGACTCTTAGCCAAGCTCAAACCCCAGCATTGAGAATAAATATGCACCAATCAAATTCAAACTCAAATGACACTTTTTCAAGGTATTGCTCCACTCAGTCCAATAAGCCTATCAAATAAACTCTAAATTTGACTGAAGCTTGATTCAAAATTGAAACTAACATTTTTGGTGAGTTAAAAAGCTAGGTAACCTGATATAGCTCCCAACATGGCCGGGCCCATTATGAATCTATTGTAGGCAATTAAGAATTTTATACAGTGAAAAATTGTTGGCAAATATAACAACGTATATACAATTTTACAGTATATTAGTCAAAGTCTTATGAACCTAACAAGCTATTTGTTAGGCCCTTATACATAAGACCAATTTAAACTTGAATTGAGCATGAATGGGCTTCAAGAACTTGACTTAATTTAGACAAGCCCATTGAGATATTAACTAGCTCATATATATATATATATATATATATATATATATATATATATATATGCCCCAATAGCATATATACTGTATATACACCATACAAATATGATCAGTATGGTGTATAATATCTTTTAAGGTTGTCAGTTATGTAACTTAATTTATTAATAGCTATACACTCTTTCCCTGGTATCATTTTAAGGACAATCATACCCCATAAAGAGTATATAGCTGTAAAAACAAATTATCTAAAATACATACCATATTAAAAATCTCTCTTGTATCCTTTTTTATTTTATGATAATTAAAACAAAACAAAAAATATCTCAAGGGACAATAAATAAAACTTTCACATACCAAAAAAAAACTTCCATGTATATGGGAAAGAAGTATATGCAGGCTGAAAAGGAAAAATGAAATAAAAAACTCACTATTGGATGCAGATCTAATTATAATATGCAGGACACAAGAAATCACCTTAAGGAGTACATATGGGGAAAAGTATCCCTTCATGATCAATACATTAATGAGAATTCCCTAGTAATTATGCAGACGAAACTAATCAGAGAAACATTGCGTTCAAATACAACAGAACATGATAACCTCATCACAATTCTTTTTGTGTTAGCAATAGCATTGTATATAAACTTAAGGAAGCACTACAATAACTTTTAACTGTTTATACCCTGCTCTGGCAGAGATCATATCCACACCGAAAGATGTTGAATAGGACCTTACAGACAGAACTTCCCCCCAAGTACAATCATAGTGTATCAGACAGAAATATTTAACAGAACTCAAATATTACCCAACTCTATGATTAAAATACTCATCCAATGGGCATTTATGCATAATTTCATCAAATGGTCATTCAACTAAATTTTAGAGATACTTTAGTTGTGAAATAAATAACCAAAAATGAACACAAAATAACAATATAGATAAACTCGCAAAAGCCCACTATCCTAGAAATTTTATTATAATAATCAAAGCACGAGCCTCTTGTGTAAAACAGGGTAAGGCTGCGTACAATACACCAAATGGTGGGACCCCTTCCCGGACCCTGCATATGCGGGAGCTCTAGTGCACCGCGTTGCCCTTTAATCAAAGCACGAGCCCTATGAACAGTGGCTCCAACTATGTATGAGTAGTTTAATTAAATTGGTTATACCTCGCCAATAGCTATTTTAATCAGCAAAAACTACTATAATTTGTTGAAGAGGAAAGACAGATCAATAACAAAGCAATAACAAAAAAACTTCTTTTTCTACCAGGTGAAAGAGGGAAGATGAACCATGGAGATATATTTCACAACTGAATAAGAGGCACCAGAGTACAAAGAAGTTGAGAGGAAACCATTACCGGACGTAACGGAAGACCTGCAGGGCTAAGGACGGCATTCACTTTTGGTGCACTCATGTCTGGTGGTTTGTGATACCTATAAGATGGAGCAAAAGGAAGCTCCTCTGGTTTGGAGTAATAATGATACTCGGGTTGATTAGGACTTGCTGGAAATGATTGCTCGTTCTGATTTCTGCTTGAAGGACCGACTGAGGAACCAGAAAGTTGATAAGGTCCAGTATAGGCATTACCCGGTGAAGGTAGCTGGGTTATCCCATAAAGCTGTGTGGAACCAACATTAGCTGGAGAACCAGAAGGCAGTACAGGGCTTGTTGCAGTAGCCTGCACCAAAGAGCTCAACGATTAATAGCTTCAACGAATGCACACAAAATTTGACTAAACAATATAAAAGAAATGCTTGGCTTGACCTACCTGATAAGGACCCCATCCAGAAAAAGGAACCATGGTTGGGGACAATACCATAGGTCCATAGGGGCTCTGGACAAACGAACCATGTAGTAGAGGTGGCCTTGCGACCAGTACCCCAATTTGTTGTGAAGAAGGTCCAGATGGAGTCTGTACGGTTGGATACAATGGGGAAGGTACTGGTACATGTAAAGGTGAAACCGGGGGAACCGGCGCTGGAGCTGGAATTTGTACACTGGCAGGAACTGGATGATCAAATTTACAAGTTGCACCAAACTTGCATTGTCCCGTTTTCACAAAATATGAACATTCCTTTTCACCCTGTTAATTTTTAATAATTATCAACATTCATATCCAGACCAAAACATTTCCATTTTCAAAAAACAAAACCCAACATTAAAAAAAAAAAACATGTTCATTTAACACATTAAATATACATACCGGACGTAATGGATATCCATAATAATTTAGTGATACAGGGCTAGCATCAGTGGCTCCTATCTGTTTCGGATGATGATACTTGCAAGATGCACCAAATTTGCAAGATCTTGTCCTCATATAATACTGCATTTCAAGTTATCAACAAATATAATCAACACAAACTAAAATGCAGACTATGTAGACAATCAATAACAAAAACATAAGCTAGCTCCAAACACATACTCCTTTTTCAGGTTCACTGAATAACTGATGTATCTGGACTAACGATGGTATATAATCTATATACATCAATTATTCAATGAACATGAAAAATGAATACTTGCTTATAATAGCAACTGGATGGAACACAATATTTAGTACTACCAAAAAAACAAGGAACAATAGAAAGAACCTGGCAGACAGGCTGTCCAACACGTTCAGGATACTCCCCAACAGTCCTAGAAGCAGCTCCAATAACCTAAAAGCAAACACATTCACATATTACCAAATTAAGAAAACACAATCAATGTAGACAAAATGCAAAATGATGAAAATGAAAGAGTTGATTACCGCAGCACGGTCACGAGGATGATTGAACCGACACCTAGAACCAAAGCCACAAAAACCAGTTCTCAAATAGTAAGTACAATCAACCTCATCAGGTCGTTGTGGATAGGAATCTTCACCACCTAACCCCAATTGCCACATAGGTTCTGCATTTTACAACAAGATCAAAATTCATTCACATTCAACAAAAAAAACAAGAAAGAAAATGGTTTGTTTGTTTGTTTGTGTTACCTTCTAAACCGGTTTGAGAATCCGGTCCGGTCCATTGAGAAGACGGATCAGGTTGAGTGGAGCGAGGAAAGTGGTCCATTGAAGAGTAATCTATCTAGAATGAGAGGTTCCGATGAGATGGAAGGAAGGGTGGTTGGCTGTAGTTGTAGAGAGAGAAAGTGAGGTGTTGTTGGGATTTTCTCTCTCTAAATCTCTATCTCTATTGTAATGAGTCTTCTTAACCCACGCGGACACAAAACACACTTTGTTGTGTCTTCTTGTTCTTCTTTTCTCTTTCTCTTTCTCTTTCTTTCAGTTTCACTATCTATTTCAATTTCAATGCGTTTCTGATTTTTCATCAATCATCTTTCTATCTCTGCAACTATAACCTTCTTTTATTGGTCTCTCTCTCACTTTGTTTTTACTTTCCTTTTTCATTTTTTATTTTTTTATTTACTACTCTTTTATTTTTATGGACCGACGAAATGGCAAAACCATTACAAATAAACTTACCCATGCAAAGTGAAGGTGCCAGAGTTCAAACCTCAATCATGACGTCCGACCCAACATTTTCGGTATTTTTGCCAAAGTGTAAAGAATTGTCGGTTTAACGTGCGCTTTTGCTTATATTTCTATGTTTTTTACCATTTAAATTGTGCTTATAAAACTATTAATATGTATTTATTGTGGATTTGTGAGATTGATAGAATGACAATGAGTAAAGACTATTTTGTAAAAACTATAGTTTTACATCTTTGTAATTTTGTCGGTTTTACCGTCAATTCAAACATGCAAGCCATCTTCATTTAACTTTTCTTGTTTTAATTCAGAGTATAATTATTGCTACGGTTAATGTAGTATTTTATTTTATTTTGTCAAGAGGTCAATGTAGTATTATTAATTACTAAAAAGGAAACTGAAATTATTTCAATTATGTTAGGAAAATGTGAGGAAGGGGAAATTGTGAAGGAAGCTGATTTGTAACTGAGTGGTACTTGCAAAGTAGTGTGAGGTAAGGTGTTGAACAAGCTACTGGTGCGTGTGGAAGAAAAATATTGGTCAAAGGAAAAAGATTGGAAAAGACCTGAGTACCCTTGGTTGAATTTCAACATGTGGATTACTGGGATAGTGGGATTCAGTATGGGATTTTACACAGTTGTCCTTTTGCATTGCATTAAACTAATGCAGTTGGGAGATTAATTAATCAAAACTTTGGTAGTAATTAAATTAATGAATCCTGTGGGGTTGTGTCTGACCGCTGGTGTTATAGCAGATGCAAAAAAGAGCATGATGTTAGCTCCACGTGGAATAAGGAGGATCTTCCTTAAAAGCAGTACAAGGTCGCAAGAATTTACCGACGAGGATTATGGCTTCTGGTTCTTGGTTCTTCATTAGAATTAGATATGCAATTAGATTTTGTAATAGTTAAAGAAACCAGTTAAAAAATTTAAAATGCTATTATTACTGCCTCCGGTGTTATATTTGATAAGTTAAAGAAACCTGTCACTTTCAATTTTTAAATTGTACTATCATCTAACAAATACGTAGTAATATATTTGTCTGAAACTGAAAAATTATCCTTCCATGATAATAGTATGAGAAAAATAAATTAAAAGAATTGGAGAAAAAAATAATAATGATAAATTGTAAATAGTATAATAAGAAAATAAATATTAATATTTTATTGATATTATAAAATAATTGTATTTAAAATCGGATACAGATTTTTTTGTTGCTAGAATAACATATATTGTGGGACAAATGGAGTATTATATCTTAAGCTTAATTGCAGTTTTGGTCCATTTATTTTTACTTACTCATGGAATTAGTCTCTTAATTTTAAAATCACCCAACTTTGATCATTTCTTATATTTTTTAACTTAAAAATATTGATATATCATATTCAGATTCAAGTTTTAGGGGGTTTTACGGTAATCCATGGTAGGTGATAATTTACATCTAATAAATCAATGAAGTGTTTACAAGTCATTAATCATGCACATAATGAATAAAGGGTATGCGTTAATCAATATCAAAATAACTTATTAATCAAATATTTGGATGTCATTAACAACGTCCGTTGTAAAAAATATAAATTAACTGTCCAGAATATTTATAATGAAACCAATTAATCTATCTAATTAACCCAATTAATCAAATGTTTGAACATCGTTGTTTTTAAGGGTAGTGAAAAAGGAAACTAATAGTTCCAAAATTAATAGGAACTCATTATCAACATAATAAATAAAATTAATCAGATATTTATACGCCATTAACTGTGTCGTCGCAGACGTGAACAATAGTATAATACCATGCAGTGTTGATGGTATGCATGGTGTCATTGCTAGTGTTAAAATAGTGCGACCAAAATGTAAAATACTTGTTTGGATACAAAGAGAATTCCCAACAGCATAGTACATCATGACTATTTAATATATCATTAAATAATTTCTAACGAATGCAACAAATAACAAGCATTTAAAAAATATAATTAAATATCAATGGTTAGATTTTTTTTGCTAAAAAAAATATTTGATTCATTTAAATCGGATAAATACATAGATCATTAAAAATTCAATATTGATAAAACTGAAGAAAGTGTATATGCAAACAATTTTTGCAACACTGAAATACGGCAAAATAAAAGTAACTGAAATATTCATGTTTCAAAATCTGCAACATTGATATTCAAGTCTTCATCAGATTTATAAAGAGTTGAGTGAATATATCAATATGAACCATCGAACACCGTACTGAGATGGAAACACCAACAAACGCTGCTCAAGGCGACGGACAAAGTATCAAGACGTCAAAAACTTAAAAAATACAAAAAAAGAAGAAGCAAATATACGTGGATGTCCACTTATTTGAATAAAAAGATAGAAAGAAACGGTGTTGAGCGATAATTTTATGTCAAAAACAGCCAAAAACTACCCCTTACGATGGAAGAATGAAAGGAGAGTAAATTTAATTAGAAGGTGGTCGTCATACAAATTTTGAAATTATATAAAATTTTGTGTGCTTGTTCATTAACATATTATGAAAATTATAACCAGCAGTTGAATTTGTGAAATTTATTGTTAATAATAAGTTATTAGACGGAGTAACTCATCTAAAAAAAATTAAAAGAACAAAAATGACCTGTGAAATCATGTGATGAAAGCACAAGGAGTGTGTAAGGATGAAAAAAATTGCAGAAGTTGTCAAATTATAAAACGAAGCACACGAAAAAAATTAAATTACCAAACCAAAAAACAAAATCTTCAAGACTAATTACAAGGTTAAACCACATCTAAACATCTGAATAGTTGAATGTTTCATTGATAATAATCATAAGAGAATCCTAAATTTTGTTTTTCATCCACGATCAAACCAAGAGTTTAACCATGGAAATGACAATCTCTCAAAAAACAAAAACATGTAAATGACAAGACCTTTTATGTGATCCTACCGACCGAAAATTGATATTTTTAAATTAATCACACACTCCCTTCGTCTCTGTATGTAAGCACCTTTTGCATTTTTCACATTTTTTAAGAAAAGTTGTTAGTGTAATTAATGTGTCTATTTTGTGTGTTAATATTACCAAATTGTTATTTGTTTGTATATGTATTAAATTTGATTTTTCATATTTCAAAACAAGTTAGTAGTATTAATTATGGGTATGTTTAGGAAAAAATAATAAACACATCTAGTAATTTGAAAATGGATTTATATTTATAGACAAATTTTTAATCAAAAATGTGCTTATATTGAATAAAGGCATTATATTGTTATTATACCCTTGGAAACAAAACTTATGAATTGATCCACATGCTAAAAGTTGTTGTTTGGCGACGCATAGTTGATTTCTAAGTAAGACATAGTTGATTTCTAAGTAAGACAAGACATTTGACCATGACTTACCAAAAACTAGACATTCGAAAAATAGATGTTTGGATGTTTCGTGCATGTTACATACTCCCACACACAAAGGGCATGCTATGTTTTACATCCCTTGATGAATCAAATTATCTTTAATTGAAAGACAATCATTTAACAGTTGTCAAACAAACATTGATAACTTTTATGGGATGGAATCGTTTCGAGTAACATTATAGTTGAGTTTAGATTTATTTTTTTTTTGTAGCGACTTGGAGACGGGATGATTGCCATATGCCTACAAGGCTACAACGTATGTTTGAGCCAATAGTATTTTAGTGAAGTTAACTATGTCCACGATGGATCTTTTTTATCTACAAATACAAAATCATACATGTTCCTTAACTACGTAGTACGTACTTACAAAAAGTTAGCTCATTGATTACTTTCTTTTTCATTAATTACTTTCTTGTTTATGAGCTTAGGTGTTGGTAGAAACTTGTGTACTAATACAGTACTAGCACACATTGTGACTGCTGTGCAAATAGTTCCCTCAAGTACAATTTGGCCGAATGAAGGCTGAAAATGCATCAATAGATAGATAACTGTGTGTGTCCTTTGACGTTTTTTCAAAAAATTGCACCAATACTTATTTTCTTGCTAATGTATGAAATATAATATAAAGAGACGAGAATAACAAAGGATTTTAAAATTTATCAAAATACAAGTTATCAAGAGATATATAGTAAAATCTAAAGGGTAATAACATAAGTTCAATAGTCTATTATATAAATTTCTCAAACTTTTATGATGCATTAACATGAATTATCGAAAATCTATGAAATGACGAATGAAAAACACACAATAATATAAACTCAAAATATCTAATATTTAACACTATTATACATGAGATCATTATCCAAAAGAGTGAGTTAATTCTGGCGAAAAAGGGACTATGTTTAAATCCTCAATATTTTCTCCAAGTGAATAAAATGATTTCTTAATAAAAAAAAATTGTAGAACAAAAA
>Ga0315913_1002734_pt1 | contig 20915 bp, 4 predicted proteins | sample MpolsnodulesMG_FD_207736 | JGI IMG/M metagenome (GOLD analysis project Ga0315913, IMG submission 207736) | Medicago polymorpha root nodule microbial communities from Los Angeles, California, United States - small nodules | ecosystem: Host-associated > Plants > Roots > Nodule | place: USA... | reverse complement strand
TGGAAGCCTGGTTCTTCCTTCCAACTCGACAAGCTTACCAATCATTGTAATCCATGTCACTCCCAAATTCATATGTTTAATGGACGTTCAACCTCTATGTGGTATCTACTCTCCTCATTGCCATTGTTAATGAGGTGGCCCTAATTAAGCATAGTTGGGAGGGTCGGCCGCTCATAGCACCATTATTTAGGGGCACCAAAATTATTATTTTACCTTATTATTTTGGTTTTGTTTTTAATTAACCCTCCAATTCATAGGGGAATGGGCCTTAGAAATCTGGTTGGACGGTAAATAAAGTGTTTGACCAAGAATAGTTCCACCCAGACTCTATTTTTGGAGAATTTTGATTATGAATAAAATATTTTACAACAAAAAATGTAAAAATAAACACGTTAGAATAATTAAAATCACACAACTTAAAATCTTAGAATGGACACCTCATACACCTCCTTCCAAGCAAACCTCCAATGACACAATTTGCACTAGGTTCAAACTTTACCACACGGATGTACTTGAGCACCATGTACATGGTTGGAATTCCATATGGAACAAAGAAAACTCACATAGGTTAAGAAGATCATGAGTAACAACTATGAGAGCTATTAACTAGCAACAGTCATAACTCATATGAGTGGGGTGGGAGAGCACGCATATAATATAATTTATTGCCTCTATTGTATAATAATCAATAATAATGCAATCCGATTTCTATATAAGGCATGGCGTTGCGTACACTTTCATCAACTCACATAGGTTAAGTACTTGTTTCTTTCTTTTCTTTCTTCTGAAAAATGGTGCTCTCCGGTAAGCTGAGTACTGAAGTTGGGATCAAAACACCCGCTGACAAGTTCTACAATCTGTTCATAACAGAACTTCATGAAGTGCAAAACCTTTGTGAAAGAATTCATCATACCAAACTTCATGAAGGTGAAGATTGGCATCACACTGATTCAGTTAAACACTGGACTTATGTCATAGGTAATTATGTTTCTAATTCAATTCACCTAATAACCAAATCATCATCTTATTTGATTTGAAAAAGTTTTAATGTTTTTATTTTTATTCTTAATGATAAATTATACTTCTAATTAAAAAATAGTTTTGTGAATTAAAAAGAACACTGAATGAACTATACAAAGAAAAATTTGTCAATCTACGAGAAACATTATATTTTTGATGGCTTGATGGATAAGCTTCGAGAATTAAGAAGCTGAGTATTTGAGTAATAAAAAAAGTCAAAAGTTATGTCATAGGTAAGGCACTTATTCATGTAATAGGTAATTATTATTAGGGAAACGCTAACAAGTACCCTTAAGGCACTTGTTAAGAAGCCTAAAGAAAAAATAATTGTATTTGGATTGATGCACTCAACATATTGAAACTTCAAAAAGTAATTTTTTTCTACATAAAACTTACCAATTATTTCTAATTTAGATTCCTTAACTAGTGCCCTAAGGGCACTTGTTAGCGAGACTCTTATTCAGGGCCGTCCCTATGAAATAGGAGGCTCGGCTCTCTTTTTAAAATAGGCCCCCTAAAATCAAATCATAATCAGAAGAACTTCTACATGAAACGAAATAAAAAAAATTAAGTGAAAGAGAGTTATAATTTACCTAACGGTGTCGTTTGAATTTATCATTCCTCCGTTGTGGGAAAGGGGAAACAAATGGTTTATGCGGAAAAAAAATAATTGTTGTGATTCTTTTTAATGAAATAGCTTTTCAAATTGACTGGTTAAGTGATTATACAAATTGGGCGTGGTTTGGTAGCATCAGATCTATGTCCAGAAAGGAGAATTAGAGTATAAAAAAAACTCAAACGTGTACCGAAGAAAGAAAAAGAAGTAACATATATTTTTTTTAATTTAAGTGGGGTGTGGTATTAGACTTAATTTTTTTTTTTTGAGGCTCATAGGTTTTGGAGGCCTGACTTGGTTGAGCTGCTTGCGCACCCCAAGGTCGGGCCTGCTCTTATTATTATTATTATTATTATTATCATCATCATCATCATCATCATCATCATCATCATTATTGAAAAATTAAAATTAGTTCATCCAAATTGATATGAATGAATCGAATCTTTTTTAAAAGCAAAAGTTATTAAAATATCGAGTTTATGACATTCATAATTTGTAAATTTAGAGAAGTTGTCCTACAATGGATAAAGGTGTTTGAAAGGTTATGGTATTCATAATTTGTAAATAATTCACTTAACCAAAATTAGTGAATTTACCTATAAATTAGAAGTTTTTTTACATTACTTCTAGAAGTGTATAAAAAATATGAATTATTTACTGGAAAAAAATAATTATTAATAGTTTGAGAGATTAAAACTAACCACATAAGGAATATCTGTGGTTTACCTATAAATATTTATCGTTCCTTTTTTCTCTATATATACAAGAATATTTATTGGTAAAATAAAACAATATAATAGTTTATTTGTTAAAAAAATGGGTGCTTGTATTTGTATTTTTCTATATTTGTTATATACAAAGTTTTCCTTTTTATTTTAATTAACTACCCGTGCCATCATAATTCACAACAGATGGCAAGGTACACACATGTCATGAGAGTATTGAAGAAGTTGATGAACAGAACAAAAAAATCATTTTCAAGCTCTTTGGTGGAGATATTGATGAGCATTATAAGGTCTTTAAAGTCATCCTTGAAGTAATTGATAAGGGTGATGGCACTGCTGCATCTAAATGGACAGTTGAATATGAGAAGATCAATGAGGATATTGACCCTCCAAATGGCTACATGGAATACTTTGGCAAATGCGCTCGAGATATTGATGCTCATCTTGCCAAGGCAAAGATAGCTCTATAAGTCATAATGAATGTAACAAATAAAGAGCAATGGCTTATTGCATTGGGTTGACTTAAGTGATCATCTTTATTATTATTTAGTGTGATGTTTGTAATGGCATATTGTTGCATGTGCATATTGGCTTCTATGTTATGTTTGTAATGGTATTAGTGTGATATTTGTATATGGCTTTTTGAAAAGTGTGTGTCAAAATATGTGATGAAATCAATAAATGAATATTTGTTCTATTTAGTTTATATTGCATTAACTTAAACTCAAACACAAGACCTATGATAGCTTTGGTCAAGAGGAGGTGTTGTTAGATACCGGACCTACGATGATGTTAAAGTGAAGAGATTACATTACTATCCGGTAACAATAAGATTAGCAAAAAATTCGTTTGTTATGCTAAGAGTAATAATAATGAATTTAGCTTCATATCCTTGTATATAAATAACTCTTTAAGACTTTGAAAGGCATCAAGAAATAATAAGTATTTAATGAGTAAAATTTGGAGTTTAGCACTGCCTCGAAGAGTGCACTTTACCTTATCCGCTTATCGTATCAACCTACCTGAATTTAGGACGTCTTGTACAAAACATCTGCGCTAGCATAAATAGTTTAACAAACGAAAATAAAATATACAACAAGCAATTACTCGAATATGATTGAGGGGTAACCCCTCTGTCCAACTGATTAGGGGTGCGTTTGTTTAGGATTTTTTTCAAAAAAAAAAAAAAACTATGTTTTTTTATTTAAAAAAATCACTTTTCAAATTTTGAAGTGTTTATGTATGATTTTTTAAAAAAAAATCATTTTTGACTCTAATCAAAAGCTATTAGATTTAGTTTTTCTCAAAATGTTTATTTATTCAAATGCAAGACGTAACACTAGTTAAAATAACTTCACATTTTTATAAAGAAATATACATATATATTTCTAGTAAATAAACTGAAATAGGTTCAGATTTTTTTAAAAATTTCTAAATTTTCTTTAGACATAAGAGTTTTACTTTTCCCACTCTATTTTTTCCGCTTTTACCCCTGGTTCGAATTTAGTTTTTCGGAATGAGTTGTTAATGTTTTCCAGATTTGTTCGGATTTTAAAATCCGGAACGATCATTTTCAAATTCGTAAAATAACTGCAAATAGGAATATAAAACAGAAATAAAAAGAACACAAAGATAAAAGGAAGTCATTTTATTAGTATATGAATAATACATTACAAATGTTAAAGCTTTTTACATAAGAAAGTAAAACTATTTCTACGGGGGGGTAAGCTATAGCTGGAAAGCGGGGGGGGGAAGCAACACTACTGATAGGACATACCAGTAGCTTTGCTGTTGGAGGGGGTACAGGGGACTCTAGGGAGAAAGAGACCATGAAGGTCAAACTTACGCCCAGACAGACCAACCTCATACCCAGACTAACCCCTTCCCTGTTGACCAATCATATGACCCCTGATGGATTTCCAAATATGCCTCTTTCTATGAAAGGCCAACGGTGGAAACACATCGTTGTAGAAGATAAGAAGAGGAGAAAGAAGAAGGTGTAACTATTTTTGAGCAAATGAAGGTTATTTATAGGGGAGGGAGGGTTAAAAAACGTGTGGGAAGCCATAATTACAGTCAAAAAACGTGTAAAAACACGTTTTTCAACTTGACCACCGCCCAAAACGTTTGAAAAACGTTTTCTTTGTGGTGCAGACAAAAGCTTCTAGTGCAGTCCGGAAAATGTAATCCGGATTACACATAGATTTCAGATTTTATATTCCGGAAAAATATGATCATGGCGTGAAACATTGGAAACTTTGCTCTTCGTGTAGGGTGATGGATAGTTCTGATTTTGAAATCCGGAAAGCTTCAGCATTGGATTCTTTTGTGCGACCCACATTGGACCAAGAGTTTATGTGGTCCAGAACGCCTAGATGACTCTATAAATAGGGGTCCCTGTTTTCATTACAAGTAAACTACACCTAGAAAAAAAATCATGGAATTCCCTTGCTTTGATCCGAACACCAAGCTAGCGGCAGTCTACTACAACGGTGGAACACCACCCCATCTTTTTAGGATTCGCAATGATGTCACCCTCTCCGGGCTGAAGGATGAGCTGGATCAAATCAACCGTCAACTCAACCATAGAGACACGAGGAGGGTGGTCGGTGTTGAATATCAATGTCCATTATCCGACTCAGCCGGATCTCTTCGGTTCATCCGGATGAAACTCACAAACGACGACGACGTGAGAACCATGTTCTCTGTCTTTGGTCAACACAGTACTAGAGGATCGATCGAGTTGGACGCTTCGTTGATTAGATCTGCTGAACAAATTCTGAAAATTTGAACTGGCCCAGGAACTACGAAGAGATCAGGGCTCTGCTGGAGGGACCACCAGATGAAGAAGTTAGTTTAGAAGATCCGTGAAGATGTGTCATGTTTTAATTAATCGCGTGTTTTACGTTGTTTTAATTGTGTGTTAGTTATGTGTTGTTGAATTAAGTTGTTGCATTATGTTTTGAATAATATATATATTATTTAAATTTTCCTTATGTTTTAGTTTACGTCAAAGATGTTCATCTAATCGATAAAATAACCAAAGATATGCATTCCGGATTATGAAATCCGGATTCACATAGGGCGTAAGTGTATTCCGGATTACTAAATCTGGAATACCTCAGCATAGGATCCTTTTGTATGGACCACATTGCACCAAGAGTTTATGTGGTCCACAACATCCAAGGACCTCTATAAATAAGTGTTCTCCAGTTTTCAGCTTCAATACCATCAAAACACACAAACAAATCAAAGAAAACCATTAAAAAAATTGTCATTGTGCTAAGGATCTTTGTCATGCTGCCGCAAAATAGATTGCTCTCTATGTGCCAGCATGGTGAAGATCCTCAGCATGCTTTCAAAAATATATAGATACTCCTTGTTGCCTCCTTGATAGATAGATAACTCATAAATATCAAGAGGTTTCTATGAGTTAGATCTTGCTGCCTGCCAGATGAATATGTCATTTGGCAAGGCAGCAGGATCTAACTCAAATAAATCCTCTTGAAACACCTTCCCAAAAGATTCATCATTTCTGTTATTATGGTATTTTTTAACTGTTTATTGTCTTATGTTGTTTCTATTTATGTTATGTACCTTTGTTCTATTTTTTTCCAAGGCATTCGCAACGAAAACGATCCAAATAAAGGGTATGTAGTAGTTCGGACTTTGTAATCCGGAAACACTTCATTCATTCCAGAATATAAAATCCGGAACCCCTTAGTCACATTTTGGCCGGTGACATTTCACCAAAGGTTTGGCCGGTTAGTGGACCTTGAATGCATTTTTTGATGGTTTTGAATGTGGAACACGTTTTATTTGACTGTAATTAAGACCTATGACTGATTTAAGGCTATAAAAAGGCTTGGATCTTCAACATTTTCCTTCATTCTTCTTCACCGCCTTTCTTACATTTTCTTCAAAAATATTTAGTTTTTTAGGTAGCTTTTAGGTGTGTCTGTGGTGTCATGGTCATTGTTGACCGTTCATATGACCCCTGCAATTGCATTGCAGCTAATGCGGGGGTCGTATAACGGTCAACAGAGACCTTGACATCAAAGAAAGACACAAAATTTCATATTGTATGTGTCCGATTTTAATTTCCGAAAACTCTAACAATCTGGTTCGGAAAACAAAATCCGGACCAGGGGTAATATTGAAATTTTTGCAGAGCGTGCGAGAAGGCAGCAGGGTGGGAAAAGTAAATCTCTAAAACTAATGCGCCCTTAATCTTGTTGAGAATTTATCAAGGAGTAATCGGAGAAAACACATACACAAAATTTTAGGAATTACTTTTCCCACCCTATGGTCTTCTCCCGCGCCTTATAAAATTTCCAAAAATGCCCTTGTACATTCCGGATTTTAAAATCCAGATTCATGTTTACTATTTCGGATTTTATAATCTGGACAATTCTTATGTATAATTAGCCATCACACTCTCTCACATTTCAGCAGTTTTGAGTTTTACTTTTAAAAACAACAAAAAAAAAACTAAGTAAAAAATGCTAAAAACCTGTCAAATAAAATCATAAAAATACCACCTAAAAATTCTAAAAATCAAATAAAACTAATGCAAATTTTTTCGAATTTTTCTGAGAATATGAAAATTTAAAAAAAATGAAAAATGGGTCTAAACAATGGAATTTTGGATTTTGAGGGGCGGAGTCACGTAAGAAGTCCCTTCTAGGGGAGTCATGGTCCTTGAATTTTTTCTGATTTTCAGGGGAAGTTTCGGAGCAATCTGATCAAGTAGCCTGAAAACCCTATTTTTGACTAAGAATAGGTAACAATGACCCAAAACAGAAGGATGAGAGTTATGAAGATTAATATTGTCCCTAAAATGACTATCCATGTTACAAACATGTTTAGAATTTGTGCTGATACAGTTCGGATTATATAATCCGAACTGTTTTACCTTGAAAAAGGGTGTTTAGGGGGTTTCCGAACTATGTAATCCGGAAACATTATGTAATGCGCCCTATTTTTTGAAGTTTCCGGATTACAAAATCCGGAAAAATCCGTTACTCATTTTTTCACCCTTTAACAAAAGAAAACATCATTCCGGATTATAAAATCTGGAAACTCAAGGGCATTTTTGGAAGAAAAAAAAATAGAGCGCGCGAGGAAACCCACGGGTGGGAAAAGTAAATCCCCAAACTTTTTGTGGAGTCCAACTCTTACACATATTTCATAAAATGTTATACTCCAAAGTGGGTCTTTCCGATTGAGAAAAAAAGAAGATTTGATTTGCACCCCAAAAAAAAAAAAAGATTTGGATGTTATAAATAAGTAGATTTAATTGTAAAACTTTAGAGCTTTAGAGTTCTTTTAAAGTCTTAGTTTTTTTTTTTTTTGTCAATTTTGGTGGGTTAGTTTGGTTTCTTAAAAAATAGTATTGAACACTAATGAAACCTTAAAATGATTTTTTTTTTACCATTTTTGTTAACAATAAACTTACTAAATCATGGATTGTCAGAACTTATAATTAATCATCATCAATCTCGCGGGAAACTACCTATACGTTCACTTTATTAATTGTTACTTGCACATCACATTTTAACGAAACATGTTTTTGACGTCGTTTTTGGGGATTACAAAGGTGTTAAATAGATTTTTCAATTATCTAAGTGTTTAAAGGAACATAATCCAATCTTTCTACGAGTTGAGATCCTCTCCATTTTATAGAGATTGTCGTTATGAAAGATATAGACACAAAAAATAGGTGGAGGATCACATCATTAAATGGGTCCCACCATTATTAATTATTTTTAAGATTTTGTGTGTCTTTATCTCTCCAAATGGTAGAAATGGAGAAGATAAAAAATGGAGAGGATATTAACTCCCTTTCCACTCTCTAATTAACTTCATTGAATATAATGCATGATCTATGTTAATTAAAACATAAACAATCCCCATGAAGTTAGATTGTGTATATTTGCATGTTTTAACACAGGCATAAATTTAAAGTTGTTGTCGGGGATTAATTTGTGTTAAGATTTTGTTTTTATATACATTTAACTTTGGGTTATGTTAACTGGTGTCCCTGTGGCACTGATTAAGCATACAAAAAAAAGAAAATTATTACCATAAATGGAAACAGTTTTTAACTTTTTATAAATTAATTACACAATTTCAATGCATTGACTATTTTATAATTTCCTTTTTAGTATGCTTAATCAGTGCCTCGGAGGCACGGTTAGCATTTCCCTTTAACCTTTTTAATTAGTTGAGATTCATATGATTTTGTGTCTTTTAACTAGTTTTTTTTGTTTGTTATATGTTTTATGTTTTTTTTTTTTAGGTAAATATGTGTTTTATGTTTGTAGCGTGTTTCATTTGTTGTTTTTAGCAGCATTATCTTTTTTTCGTCAATAATAAATCTACTTCTTTTGAATGACCATTTTTATTTTGAATATTTGCAATCAATCTCATTTCAAGCCCAATATTTCAACAATGATTTATTTTGGGGCGAATATGAATGGGGTTGTTAGGACTCAAATTTCATGCCAATGGCCACATAAAATGAGGATTATGGCTTGAGAGATGTAATTTGGGAGAAACGTCAGTCTTATCCTTAATCTAAATTCAAAGGATTGCAAGAATTTTTTTTAACCTTAATGATGTTTATAATGAGAATGCAAGATATGTAGTGTAGACTTTCATAACTCGTTCAAGAACACAGGGTTTTTGAGTTGAGCAAGAAAAAAAATATAATGAAGATGTTGAGCAAAAAGAAGAGAGTTGTACATTGTGTTTGTTTCAAGATAAAGGAAAGAAAGTGATGGGAAGGAAAGATGATGGAAGGATGGAGTTTCCCTTGTTTAGAACAACAAAAAGGCGTGAAGGAAAGATTCCTGAAGCTCGAGCTCACACAAAAAAGGAAAAAAGAAAGAATAAAAAATGATTATTAATTATTTTTTATATACTGTGTTTCTTGCAACTCTATCTTTTTCTCAAAATTTGTGTTATTCAGATTATATAATATGAAACCTTGTTTAGTACAGAACTTTAGATTATGTAACAAGGAAATGACATAATTAAAAGTTACAAAAAAAAAATGAAATCAATGTAAAGACGCACGAAATATAAAAGAGACAATCATGGTACAAATTTTTATTTTGTTAATAGATCAATATATTTTCATAGTACATTTACATTATCATAAGCCTTATTACAATGAACTATTAGACACCTCAAACTAAATCTCTAGTAGAAGAAGATAGAGGGGGGAAGGAGGATGGGGTAAGGTTTGTTTCTTCTCCTATCCTATGAAGAATGGGGAGGAATGGGAAAAAAACTAAATTAGTCTGAAGAATGAGACTCTAAGAATATCTACAATGGAGACCCTCAATTTTGAGGTCTTAAACGGGTCACACGTGTACACGCCAGTCTTTTATAATTTTTTAATAATAGTATCTAATAAGCACTTAATCACTCCAATGGAGATTCTCTAACAAAAGGTATAAATGGGTTCCGCCAATAACTCTTTATCATTTACATTTCAACAAAAACAACACTACAATGATTATTTTAATAAAAAGTATTATGGAGTCCACTTAAGAATGAGGGTCTTAAGTGAGACCCCAGGTCTTAGAAGACCAAAAACAAAACAAAAAAAATTCCCCAATAGGGGTATCTATTAGGTACCAGATCTTAAATGGTGAAGACCATATCATTGAGGATGGTCTAATGAGTAACCTTACACCCAAACAAAGGGTACGAATTTGTAGAGTGGGATACTGCCCTTTGACCATTCATATTATCCCTTAATAAAATTAATGAAACCTTTCTATTAAAGGTCAACGATGGAACATTGTAGGAGAAATGAGGAGAGAATGTAAGATGGAATGAGGATTTGTGAAGGATGAGTGGGTATTTTTAAAGAGATTTACGAAGGATGGTGCATAAAGTGTAACAATCCATTAATTAGGGTCAAAAAACATGGTCAAACAAGTATGACTAGTCAAGGGACTCAAAAAACGTGTTAAATGAGTCAGTCTTGTTGAGCAAGCCATCATCCATATTATGAACTGGTTCAGATTATGTAATTTGAAACTATCTCAAAAATGTTCGGATTATATAATCCATACTGGTTCAAGATTGTGTTACTTTGTAGGGTGAGGGACAATCCATATCGTATAATATGAACCTGTCAAGTATAGGTTTTTTTTGTGGTCGACATTGCATCGAAAGTTTATGTGGTTTACGAAGTACTAAAACTTATATAAACCAATGTGCTTGTTCATTTGATGTAAACACACTAGATAATCCTAAACACTTCAATCATTGATCAGGACACCAAACTAGCTGTAACCAAATTTGTTCAGTGTTTGAAATGATGCCACATTTTGTGGGTTGAATGATCAACTAGACCATATCAACAGTTGACTCAACCACAAAGACACAAGGAGGGTAGACGGTATTGAGTATCAACGTCCATCGATCGACTAGGTTGGAAGCGTCCAGTTCACCCATATGAAGCTCAGAAACGACGACAACGTGAGAATAGTGTTCTCAATATTTGGTTCGTACAAGACCTCTCGAGTTGGATGCTTCCTTGGTCGGATCTTTCAAAGATATTCAGAAAAAATTGATTTGGCTTAGAACATACGAAGAAATCAAGGCTCACATGGAGAAACCAGATGAAGAAGTTAGTCGGAAGCGTCCAGTTCACCCATATGAAGCTCAGGAGTGATGACGATGTGAGAACAATGTTCTTGATATTTGGTCAGTAAATTACTAGAGGACTAATCAAGATGGATACTTCCTTGATAAGATCTTTAAAAGATATTCAAGAATTTGTTTTGTCTGAAAACATACGAATAAATTAGTACTCCTTGTGTTTTATTATATGTTTTACGTTATTGAATTATGTCGTTTAATTTTTTTAAGGTGTTTGAAATCAGGGCTCTAAAAGACCTCGAGTTTAATTTTTAGGTCGTTCAAAAAAAAAACTCTTAGAACATCTTTTCTTTCATCATCACTTATCTTATTATATTATTTTGCGCTGTTGAATTATGTCGTTTAATTTTTTTTCATGCAAAACCCTTCAAACATCAAGTTTAACCACAATTTGGGATGATTTAGAATATATAATCTAAATTCTTCTCTGACTATTTTGGATTATATCAAGTGAACTGTCTCAGACTATGGACGGTGGTTTTACATCAAATGTTTGGATGATTTGTGATTTGTTAATTTCATTTTTTGTCGGTTTAGACAATTTAAATAGTCTTGCATCCTTCCACATTTTCATTCATTCTTCATTTCTCATTTATTCGTAATTTTATTTATGAGTGATTCATGATATTATGGTCACTACTAACCATTCATACGATCACTGAAATTATTTTGCAATTTTTCTAGGGATCGTATAATGGACTTTAATATCAACTACAACACCGTTTCTAGGTTTCAACATTTTGTCAAAAAAAAAAAGGTTTCAACATGTTTTGGATTTTATAATTCAAAAATCCCTCTATAAAAGTTCGGATTATATAATTCGAAAAAAGATTATTTTACGAAGAAAAAAAAAAACAGTATGCGTGAAAAAGTAGTACTCACAAAAACTTTCCTCGCAAATATATGGACGGAAAGAAAAGACAGACCAACATTTTTCTTCTAAAATGACTAAAAAGCCACTATGTTTTGCAATTATTTCATGCCAATTTTTTTTGGCTCCACATGCAAACAATGGTTCAATTTTGTTGTACTTTTTTTTTTTGAGGAACAACCTTTCTGTGTACTTGCTGTCAATATTGCGATTTTTGTTTGTTATTTTTTTTTATTAGTTCACGTTGTTTTATTTCTATTTTTTTATATTAAATGACAAAAATCTATTTTATTAACTTATACACATCCTCTCAATAACACTTGTACACATATTGACTACTCGAAAAAACTTATACATATATTGTGTATTAAAAATATAAAAAGAATTTTCCTCAAAGAAAATATAAAAAGAATTATAATAATAAAAGTTAAAATTAATATATTACTTTTTTAAAACTAATTTGCCTAGCAACTAACTAGATTGTTTGGAAGGACTAAGGAGCGCAACCTGAGGATATTTAAAATAAGGATTCTTTGATCGAACAGTTGACTAGGGTAAAGTTTCATTCATTGTGGTGGCTTAAGGTTTACAAACTCGTTTTTTTGATTTTCATTCTTGCTGGAATGATTTGTCCATTTGTTTCGAAAATTCTACTTTGTAACGCCATTATCGGTTTTGTTTTTTTACGTTCTATTTTGCCGTATTCCAAAACTTCGCTTGGATTTCATTTTAGACCAATCTTGTGCTGAATTTGAACTCGTTTTTTTAATATAAGGTTTTTGTTAATAGAAAGTAATTTTTGTCATTCATAAATATAAATATATTTCCTTTCATTTTATGTCAAATCAAGCAATAAAATAGAATATTTTTATCATTCTTTCCGTCCACTTTCTCTTATACAAAACAATTAAAACAATCCTATTACTTTCTACTCAAAGTTTCGGGTTCGATTGCCTCTAAGGCCATTTTGGATGGACTAATTTAGCTTCTTGAAGAAAAAAAAAGTAGCAAAATAGGTCATTTTTTAGTTTTTCAATCCCAGATAACAAACAGCAAACTATTTTGAATAAACAGGGCCAATAACTCTGATCTTGACTTCCAATAAAACCAATATTATCCTGGTTTAAAAATTTATCTTTCAATAAATTAGGTAAACAAAATATTACACAGAATTTACTTACATAATCTAGTACAAAGTCACTAAATAACATTTATCGAAAAAAAAAATCACTAGATAACAATCTTAAAGATTTCTTCAACAGTTTGAATTCAATAAATAGCTTGTATGGTATAAATACCTATTATTTCCCTTACAAAAAATAACTATTATTTTGTAAAAATAAATATCTACCATATCTTCCCAAAAATTGATGTACTTCCAATAATTTCACATGCTTTCTGCTCACACTCCAGTTTTCCCCACCTTGCATCAACTCGTTCACATGGGAATATTGGTTTGCCGATGCTGTCAAACAAATGCAAATGTCAAAGAAAAATTAATACACTAGTTTGTAAGCAAAATCCGTAAGTACCAGCGACTCGAGTATGAACCACGAAAAACAACAACTTATGTAGGACTGATACTTCAGATTAATGATGTGTTCGGCGTCTAACATGTGTCGTTGTCCGACACTTACAGACACCGAAATATGTGGTTACATTCAATTTTTTTTTTTCTTTCAAACTATTAGTATTATGTGATGTAGACATGTCAATATCGTGTCTGTTGTTTGTGTCTGTGCTTCTGCTTCATAGTCAACAACCCCTAAAAGCTTAAGGTAAGGATGTTAGTTAAGTCCCTAAAAGCAGTTGTTAAGTAGAGGCTCAATAAGTTTTATATACTTGATAATTAATACTGCACCATCGTGTAAGAGCCATTTGGGTTTGAAAATTGCTTTTCTGACTTAAGAAACTTCATATTGACACATGTAAATGACCTAAAAGCCCCCAGTGGTAGTTAACTACCGTTGGCAAAACCAACGGCAGTTAAGTTAACTGCCGCTGGAGCCAGCCTTTTCCCCCCCAAAACCAGAAAACCCCTGCCTCCCATTCACTAATCACCTTACCTCACCATTACCTAAACTCAAAATCCCCATTTGAAAAATATTATCAAAATCTTGGTTCCAAATCATTGTTGATCGATTGCTAGGACGTTTCTACACACAATATGCATCAAAGAATAGGTATTGCAAGTTTAAATGAGTTTACATTTGATTGGTTTTGCTGGTTTTTTTTTGTACTGTCACGAACTTGAACGGCAGTGTAACTACCGCTGGGAGTCAGCGGCTGTTAACTGCCGCTGGACACTTATAATTGTTGCTGGTTACTTGAGCGGCAGTTAACTGCCGTTGGGGGCTTTTAGGTAATTTACTTGTGTCATCGTGAACTTTTGTATGTCAGAAAAGCAATTTTCTCTGGGTTTAATGCGTGATTGCACGGGTAACACACAAAGCCCATTTTACAATATGTGGTAGATGGTTGCTCTATGCGCCCCTTGGATTGCTCATCCCTGAAATAAGCTAACCCGGAGTTATGATCCGATAGATAAAAAAGCCGATCAGAAGTCACGATCAAATAGGTTTTGTGCAATGAAGAGATATGATCCGATAAATCGAGGGGCTTTTGAGCAAAACTAAGGGGCCCAAAGAGCATTTCTCTATGCGTTAAGTACTCATTTACAACAATGAAATGGCAAGGATCAGAGTCCAGATTGATCCAGACCACTTTGTCAGAGGGAAGAATAAGTTGTCAAAAGCTTTGAGAGTATGTTTGTTTTTACGATGAATTGTATTATATTTGACTTTTCCTTCTACCATCTTTTGATATTTAATGAAAAATTAAAAGCAAATTTTATATCAAACTCACTTTCAGAGTGAAATCATCAAAACGCAAATCACTTCACTTTAAACACAATCCTAACCAAACAATTTTAAAAAATAAATCCAATCCATATCACATTTGTTAGGTAAAGAGTGGAGACCCATTTTGAAAGTGGATTAGGTGGAGAGTGGAAACCCCTGCATGTTTTTATATAATTTAGTCTCTATTATAAAGTGCAATAGAAAATGGAAAACAAAAGTTTGAGCAAACTTATAAATTTTTAAAATATATAATAATAAAAGGGGCAGGGGCATTTTTCTTAGGCATAAACATAACAAGGACGTCTCAACCAGTAACAGATTGTTGTCTGTTGTCAGACGAAACTTTTCATGGAATAAAAATTGGAACATTTGCAAGAGATTTCACATTTTGAGAAATATATTTGTCTACATGCTAGAAAATCATATCACAAGTTTTAACAGGACGTGCCCATTACGATATAAACGTGGCCGACAAAATCCGAGGATACAGAAAAGTTTTGGGGTATAAGTCATATGATAACAACAATACTAGTCAGCATTAACATGATTGAAAGAAAAAGGAACAGAACTTACCTTCTGTTGACAACATTATGCACATGACATAACCACTGAGAAAATTCAGCATGTGACCCAGCCTGTACAGGATTTGATCTGCCAAACATGTCAAGGAGCACTCAAGTAAGAGATTGTGTATATTAGAAACTAGGTTTAGTTGTTATTCGAATATAGTAGTGCAATATGTGAAAACCGCAGCATGTGTGTCTTTGTCTTAAACATGATACTATATCAAAGATACATAAAAGCTACTATATTTAAGTGCAAAGAAACAATTATGGTCACAACCTCCTAGTTCTGATGAACAGAGATATTGGTCTATTTTGTAGCGATAGTAAATAAGGCATGGATTTGCAGATGGTAATTCAAAGTGCTTTCATCAATCTATCCTAGAATTGTATTATTCCAAATGGATCGATCTTGTTCGACAACAAAAATGTCAGACTGAACTGTAGTTTCCGGAAACTATAGGAAAGTCACGAGGAAATAAGATCAATTTTATAGGCAATGTTACATTTTATTCTGTTGAAGCACGAACAAGAAATCTAAATTCATTATCGATCTGCTATCTAAAAGATAAATCAAACATGTGAAAACCCACGAGTAACTGTTGTAAATTACTCAAACATCTGGAGGATTCAATAACATCCATCATTAGTTTACAAAGTTATGCAATTAATCATAAGGAATGCTATAAAACTCCAGTCATGACAATGTCCAGGGAAGGGTCGGATCCATTGTGGGTCTATTGTAGGCAACCCTGTCTTGCATTAGCAAGAGACTGATTTCACAACCTAAATCTGTGATATTCCAGTCAAAGAGAAGCAACTTCAATGATTGCTGTTTTTTAGTAAAAGAAACAGTATGAAAAGACATCACCATAGAAAGAAATTTTAACTATGTTGGCATCTTAGACCCTATCAATTATGTGTAGTATACCAACACTTAACATTAAAAATAGAAAAATACAAAACATGGGGGACATATACCAAACCCATGACCAAAAATAAGGAAATTGTCATGTTCAATTTATAATTGGGAATATACGTCATATTGCGGGGTAAAGCCTTAATCAATGAAGCTAGGGATTAAATCTACTCCAACCACTGCCTCAAGGATATCATTCATTTATTTGTCCAATCATACTAAAATGAAATTTGTGAAAGAAAAAAAAAAGTGATAGTCTAACAGTCTAAAAAAGAAAATTTGAATGGATAAAAAAGAAAGGGATCAAAACCATCACAAACAATTCAGATCAATCAAATGGTGAAAAATTAATATACCTAAGAACTTCTTTAAAGTGATCTGCACATTCCTTGCAAGGGTACATTCGAGACAAAATCTGTACCTGTGGTTCAAAATTCAAATACTGTTACAACAAGTATTTTATATTCTAGAAGGATAACACACAACGTATAATATTTACCATATGGAGGGAAAATTCAACAGTTTATCGTATTCTTTAATGTCATCCATTGTTATAAACATCCACATCAGAAGTTTAGAACATAACTCTTATGTTATGTATATTTTGAACCAGTTATATTATTGTGTAGGCTTAAATGCAGTTTTGGTCCCCTATAGTAAATATGTAATTTGACCCCACCCCATGTTGGCCCCATTATTTTTAAAATCTCATGCATTTTGCCAACCTGTGAATTTGGCCCACAACTTTATACTGTCGCATTAGCTTAAGCGACGTGGACATGGCTCTAAAGTATATGTGGAGTCCATGTCATCTTTTACTGTTTCTTAAATTACTTCAAAATATTTACTTGTTTTTGAAATTTAAAAATATTATTAATTTGTTAAAAAATAGTGTTCTCTAGTTTCTGTAATATGTAGTAGAATTAGATGAATCCTGAATGTCATCTCTGCATCATCCCCTCCTTGCTCTCGCAGTCAAACTACTCTAGTGTAAGACATTTGTCGTGCCCGTCCATACCCGTAGCCCAGATGAGTGAATCACAGTATCCAGTGACAACTAATGAGTCAAACTTGTGAAGAAAGATGTGCTGCTGGTGTGGAATCGAGTCGCCATTGAAGACAGCACAGCAAGGACGAACGAAAAAACCTAAATGTAGGTTTTATGGGTGTCGTCTTTTTCGGGTATGGATTAATCTTTGGTTTCCTGGGTATTATTCTTTTTTCATTCCTGGTATTTTGGGGATATGACTTCAGGAAGAAAAAGAATGCAATTTTTTTACTGGCTTGATGATGAGATTAGCGATTGTGCAAAAGAGGTTATATCATATATTCACTAATAAAGAATGATATAGAAGAAAGAAACTGGCTCAAAGATATGTGAAGATGGGTTTAAAATCAAGATTAAATTAATGGTTCTATTCTTTTTTATCTAGTGTGTTAGTAATTTTACTTGTGTTTCCATTAGTTGTAACTGAAATACAATGTTCATGTTTAGGGTGCTGTTGTTGTAATCTTTCTAGAGGTGTCCAGAATTATATCATGTAATGGTGTACTGATTCCTGAATGATGTTGTTTTTCTAATTGTATTCAAACAGAAACTTGTGTATAAACCATAAAACATATGGTACATATAACAGAAACATGTTCTGAAAACATATTATATATGTCCTGATCCTGCTTCACACTCCATTCTGATATACAGAAACTTGTGTCTAAACCAGAAAACCTGATTTATAAACCAGATACTTGTTTTTAAACCGGAAAGTTGTGGAAACAGAAAGTGAATAAACCAGAAAACATAATGTATTAAACCGGTAAAATAATGTTCAAGTAAGGTATTAATAAACCGGTAACATAATAAACCATGGTGATACCAAAGAAAAGCAACCATGATAATAAAAATAAGGCCAACCATGGTGATACAAAATAAGGCCGGCAAATGTTATTTATTTATTGATTTTGGAAACAGGCCAGCAAGATTTAGTTGCTGTAAGCACTCACTCAATATATATAAAGCCCAAAACTACATTTAAGCCCAAATGAGCCCAGAAGTTTGATTTGATGAAAGGTAAAACAAGGTGGAAAAAAACTTGAACATTTCTTTTATACTTATTGTAAGTATAATTTGGGGAAAATAATGCAATTCGTCCCATAACTTAACTTCAGGTAACACTTTCATCCTTTATCTTTTTTATGTCCCGATTTAGTCCTTTATGTTATAAAATGTTGACATAATTATCCTTTTTTATAAAATAAAATTCAAAATCTCTAAAAAAATCATCAAAAACTCATCAAACTCATAAACAAATCCGAAACTTCATCATACAAACCTAAAAACTCAGATTTCATTGAAAAAATCTTATTAAAAATAATAAGATATTGACATTTTATAACGTAAAGGACTAAATTGAAACAAAATAAAGATAAAGGACGAAAGTGTTACCTTAAGTTGAGGGACGAATTGTGTAATTTTGCCTATAATTTTCTATCTTGTCAACATGATCAATCATAAATCAGGCATTATAGTTCCATAAGACAATATCACAGCATAAATTTAACTGAAAGGGTTTCTCCTATCAATTAAAATACTCAAATAAGACCCTCGATGTGGTCTAACTTCTGACTATTTGAAATTCTATTATTTATAACAAGGGAAACAGGCGGGAAAGAAAATACCAGTTCTTTTACATCCTTCTTCTGTTGTCTTGTAGGATTATCTGGATACTGAAAAATGAAATAAAAACTAGGTTTCAGAACTGTGTATCTAAAAAACTAAAATTTTTCATTTTTTGTTTAGAATCAAACTTGTTGACCACGTGTAGAAAACAGAAAAATAATAATATTCAGGTTTATATACATAATTTTTTTATTTAAATATTTTTTCAAAAAATGTTAAATACATGAAAAAAATGCCACATCATTAACTATATTTGCTGCGTCATCATTTTTTAAATGGAACAATACTACCAAGGACTAAAAGTGAAGGAATATATAATTGTTAGGACAAAATCTAAAAACTAATTTTGCATGTACTAAAACGTGATCAGAGTCAGACACATATTTTAGGGACCAAATGCACTATTAACTCTAATATTTATTAGGAGAATGCTAACCAAAGCCCTATTTATTATGTGTAACGTAAAACACAATGAATCAACTTTGTAGATGAAAGCAAGTAACAGCATGTAAACAGTTGGGAAGTTGAAACTTGAAAGTCATCAACAAAAAAGAACTACTAATCCATTAATTTGGTTGTGAAAATTAAGAAAAACAAAAAGTTCAAAGATATTGAAACTTTAGTAAACTAATGGTAGTACACCATGATAATGAGAAATGGCTCCTCATAAAATATTACTAATGGGGGATTATGTTATCAATAGTTACACCAAAATCATTGCCTAGCGATTAACCACGTAAAAGTTTAACAGAATACAAAGTTAAATTTGTTGAAAGAACATCCAAATCCTATCTAAAGCAGTTAACAGGAACGCGAGAAAATGACCACTACTCACTAATATATTTGTCCACTTCTCACTTCCCAGATAAAGTAATGGCAAAACAATGTGATTGAACAGAATGGAAGAATCAATAGTATCAGAACAATTGCAATGACAAAAGTCACAAAACCTGAGCAGCAAGAGTGTGAAGAAAAGTCCATGTAGACCTTCCCAAGTCTTCTTTAGTCACAGGTGTAGAGGACTTGGCCTACAAAAACAGAATGATCAAAAATAAACTAACAAAACAAGTTCATATGCATAAATATATACTGCACATCTGTGTCCTTGGTTGATAAATAATGCAGTTTTAACCGCCCCTCTAATTTTTTTGTGCAATTTTAGTCCCTCAAGTTTACCCCTTTTCTGATTTTAAAGACCCCTACTCACATGTGGTTGGATTTACTTGAAGTCTATGGTAGTAGCATACATGTTTCGCACCTAATAATCTCATTCCCTTTCATATATTCCCTTCCCATCTCCTTCTCGTTCTTTCTGGAACCAACCAAACAACCCAACTAATGATATACCTGTTGTTCTCCCAATGTATCATTTTAATCATCATGTGACAAATTTTGTTCTTAATTTTATTTAATTTTATACTAAACTTTACTTTAAGTTCATTATCAGTATGTTTGAGTGTGAAATGTGAATTATTGTGATAATGATTCTGGTTTAGATTATAGCAGCAGCAATAAGAATTAACAATCATCAAGCAAAGAATTTTGGTTCATCTACATCACCGTCCTTGTTTGAGTCGTTTTGGAACATCAGAACAGTCTCGGCAACAACACCCAAACCTCACGAGTCAACAATAGATGCATTTTGTCTCTAGATCACATGTTCAAACCCAATTCCATGGTCAATTTCAGTTTCCAGAACCACATATCACATTTCAGGCAACACTTGCTACTTTACAAGCATGGCATGCTTCTTTACTCCATTGCATAATGCCAATACTGATACCAATGTTGTATCATCTCCGGCTAAATGTTACTCCATTGGGTCAGACAAAGAACGAGATGGGAAGATATGAAAGGGAAAGAGATGATTAGGTGTGATGGGTGTATGCTACTATCATAGACTTCAAGTAAATTCAACCACATATGATTAGGGGGCTTCAAAATTAGGAAGAAGGTAAACTTTAGGGACTAAAAACTGGGG
>Ga0315913_1002732_pt1 | contig 20917 bp, 11 predicted proteins | sample MpolsnodulesMG_FD_207736 | JGI IMG/M metagenome (GOLD analysis project Ga0315913, IMG submission 207736) | Medicago polymorpha root nodule microbial communities from Los Angeles, California, United States - small nodules | ecosystem: Host-associated > Plants > Roots > Nodule | place: USA... | reverse complement strand
ACTCCTCCTGTGTTCTCCGTTAGTTACTCTACCCGAATAAATATTCTCTGTAATAGTTAACTTTTCATAATATCTCTTCCGTAACTCGCTCAACTGATTCCACAATCTACTAAAGGTCTAGAGGGATATTACACAAAATATATTGACGGAAAATTTTACAGAACTAAAAAGTGTGATTTTTATTTTTGTATGGACTACAAACGAAATTCTGAATATTTATAAGGATTATTTACTTAATTAACCCTTAATTATATTTCATTATTACAAATATTTGTTATCTGTTTTGGATTAGTGATGGGATTTTTGTGTGTTTGTATTGTGGAAATTATACGAGTTATATTTTAAGGTTAATTAAGTTTTTACTACCTATAAATATATTATATTTTGTTTTTAATCCCTCTAAATTTTTTTAAACAATGGTGCTTCAAATGTTTTCTATCAACATTTATGTCTATATTTATAAGTCAAATGGTACACTTTAAAATTTTGAATGAGTTTTTTCAATCTTGTTGAGAATATTAGAATTATCTCTCCCACAAAAAATTATAATTGTTTAACTAAAGATGAATTATATCTGAATTTTTATGTGTCAAAAACATAAATATCATCTTTAATTCATCCCGTGTTAAAATATTCTTAACTTATGCAAGAGAGATTTTTATAATGAACTAAACATTATGCAAAAAATAATTTAAAACTTTGAAAGATACACATAAGTTGACTAAAAATACATAGATGAAAAATGATAATTAAAACCATCGTACAACCATTGTTTGAAGAATTTTTTTAGAGGGATAGAAAAACAAAATATGATAATCTATAGAGACCAATCATTTATTTAACCCTGTAATTTATATGGAGAAGACTCATTCAAAACTTTTATTCATTGTTCTATTTATAGAGCTAAAACAAAAAAATAATTCCAAATCACAACCTTAAAATACGGAAATATGAACAATCAAAAGAATCTTTAAAAATAAAAATAGAAATATAAATTACATATATCCTAATGATGTCTTATTTTAAATCGTAAATAAATCTTCCAAAGATATTTCAAGTAATCCGGAGTTTGGCCGTGAGATAAGGATATTCCAAACAATCAAACTCGAATTCTCCCAAATAATTTGTCCTTGATGAAACTCATTTACCATTTGAACTCAATTGTTTAGTTATCTTCTAAAGATATCGTCAAACTTACATATATATTTGAGTTGAAATTTTTCAAGAGTCCAACGTATATATCGTTATTCTACATTTATGGTGCTCTTGTAGTAAGTAACGTTGGCTTCAATATTTGAATTGTCCATGCAGGACCAAATGGATTATCCAAAGGCGAATGGATTTGTCCAAAATGTGAGTATGTTAACTTTGCCTTCAGAACCAAATGCAACATCAAACACTGTAGAGCTGACAAACCTGTAAGTTTGTTTTTACTTGGGTTTTAATGCTTTGATCATCATCTTAAATATATGATTATGTTATGAACAAATATTGTACATGTAAAAGGTGTTATGGTTAATATTTATTAAGAGTGAACCTTTAGAATGTTTATTACATCATATTTTGAATTTTGATTGTTTTTATGATTTATCACAGAAGGGTCCAAAACAACCAAATAGAAGTAATCCTGAAGGTAGCTGGACTTGTAAAAAATGTGGAAATCTGAACTATCCGTTTCGAAGTATATGCAACAGGAGAGCCTGTAGAAGTGAGAAAACAGCTTCTGCCAGCTAAAATCATTACATCTTAATTCTTGACTTTAAGGGAAGATTTGGCCTTGTAGTTGAGGACAATTTATATTTTAATGGAGTTTTATTTTATATGGAAAAAGGTTGCTAAGAATTAAGGTGAATGACATCATTAGACATTTCACATTTTGTTGAAATTCATTCTCCCTTGTCATTTTGATGTTATTCTTTTGGATGTTACATTAATTAACATTGATTCCCTTAGTGCTATGCTGGAAAAGCAATTTGAATTGGGTGTACATGGGTCGGATGATAAGGAAATATAAATTGAGACTATAGTAAACACTATGATTGGTTACACATCCTCTTTAGAAATTTTACTTTTTACTATTTTCTTAAAAATCACATTTCTCTGTTTTATTTTGTCCAAATTAACCAATTTAGATGAGAGCTAAAGAAACATTGAAAGAGAAAAGAAGTTTTCACATCTTTATTGTGCAATTCGACCTAAATATGATTGATTTGGATAGGTTGAACTGATCCAACCTAAAATCGCTCATATACTTGTGATTTCTTTGAACTTATTTTTCAAAGATTTGGGTAACTTCAAAGTTATTTTGAAGCCATCTCTCAAAATACTTTCTATTAAAACAAATGCATTTTTAATAATCCAATTATTAATATACTAGAACAAAAGCATTTTTTGTTGTTTAGATGAAGCTCATGTGTGTGTTTTTGTGGTCTCTTTGTCTTTTTTTTGGTGTGTTTATAGTTGGACATAGGTACGGATGACAATGAGTTTTGTTGGTGTTGTCCAGTTTTGCATGTTTCTTGCATAAAACATAATAGCAAACTACATAAAATCCATGAACTCATTGGTAGGACAAGAAATGATTGCATTATTGCGTGGGAAGTGGTACATTGATTTTATCATTTGCTTACATAGGATTAAGCACCAACTATTATCTTGTTCATATTTTAATACATAAAAAAAATACTACTAGTTTGAATGAACACAATAAAAACGGAATATATTGGAGATATCGTTGCTTTCAATCATAAAATAAAAATATTCTACATGTGAAGTGGTGGCTTGGGTTCCAAATGGAGTCTAAAAGGCTCTAAATTTGCCTAATGTTGAAGACTTCTGAAAATCTCTCATTTTTAATTACTCAAACTAAGGACATGTTTGGCTGATCTTTTCGTGAAGTACTATAAATGGAAAAGAGAATATATGTCATAATCATGTCATAATTACGATTTTCTAAGCTTTTTGTATTATTAGTTGAAATTATCACTTACTAACATTTCCAAAACATTTTTACTGAGGTATTCTTCCCGATCACTTTTCTAACTAAGGAGGTACATAATTATCACTTACTAATATATTAGTTGAAATATATCAATAACATGTATATTCAAAATGTTTTAGTGACAATTATGTACAACATAGATCTATGTAAAAATGAACAAAAAAAAAGGGCTTATGTAAAAATCGACATTTTGTATAAGCAAGGAATTTAAAAACAATATCCTAGTGCTCAATGAACATATTACTTCAGATCTCATATATAAAAAACAAAAATAAACACCTCACACACTTTAAAACAATAGTTGTTCTTATTTAATTTTACTAAATTAATTTTTAAAAAAATCAATTTTAATATTGTAGTTGACCTCATGGTTGTTCCATCAAAATAAAAGAGTTATTCGAAAAATAAAATCAAAATTAATTATGTTTTCCTTCTATTTTAAATCACAACTAAGTGATTGAACTCAAGTGGTTAATACACTCCAACAAAGAACAAATCGTTCGGAAGAATTCGAATTCGATTCATAAATAGAACAGCTCTTAATCAAATTTTACTTATCTCTCGACTAAACTTCAGAGTACCAGAGAAAAAATTATGTTGACACCATTAATTGTTTTTTGTTACTAGATAATCATTTTGCCGTAGAGAAATCAAATATTGACATATGCCAAGAATTGAAACAAACATCGTGTTTCCTAAGTAATGCTATAGCTAATCACATTAGCAAAAGAATAAAGTTCAAACTTAATAATTGGATTTTAGTGACCGAATCAATAGTAATTAAAAATTCTTATACTCATATTGGTATATTTGTCACTCTAACAAAGTACATATACCATAGTGAGGAGTACGGTCGATATATTAATTTAATTTAGCAACACTCCTAAGGAACTTTGGACTACTACGTAAATTAATATATAAACATGGCGGCAAAAATAGCTTGCTTTTTCTTTTTTTTACAAAAATAAACGATTTTTATTCATTGAAATTGATAGAGTACATCGATACAATATAAATTCAAAGTCGTTAAAAACAAAAAAGATAAATCTTTGCCTACAAATATGACTATATTCAAGTCTTTGGATTTGCAACGTTGCTCAAAGCTAATATTTCACCATGAACCAAATAAACACCGCACTACGACGTCATATTAACAAACACACCGCACAAAGACAGGAAATCAAAACAATCAAAGTTGTGCAAAGACGACGAAATAAAAAAAACGAAAAAAAAAACTGAAAATACATGGAAATCACTTGTTTAACTAAAAAAGAAGGAAAAATAATTCGGATGAGTGATTTTGAATCAAAATTGATCCTAAATCACCCCTATTCGGCAGAGAGAAGAAGAAAAGTGGTGACTAATAAAGGTTGAATAAATAATTATTTGCATACAAATTCTTTCAACTTTGTTTACTACATGCCATTGCAGAAGCTGGCCGGCGGAGTCTAACTATGCATATAATTACATTTTTGTTGCTTTGTATCTCTATAGTTTTTGTCACTCTTATAAGAACAAAGTGCATTAATGTTTTCTATATATATGTGTGACATTCTTAAAATGACATCTCCTGAATTTTGATATTATCATATCATATTCTAAGCTAAGTTAGCCCAATTGAGTTTGAAAGGGTGAGACATTATCAAACCTCCCTCTAAGGTAAGTTTTGTGTAATAATCCTCACAATTTTAGTGTGATCATACATATATTGAACCAAAATATTATATTACATAAATCAATGGTTCAAAATTGTTGTATTTTGTTATTTTCATCTATATATCAACAGTACATTTAAATGTTTATAATTTTGATTCAGAGCTCAAAATTGGAAGGGGGTGTAAAATAAAGCAGCTTCAGGAAAGAGGAAGAGAAAGAAAATGGTGGAGGGGACCATGTCTCTTGATGCTGTTATAAAGGAAGCTGTTGATCTGGTATGTGACATAAATGAATAATACTCCCTCCATTCCTAATTATAAACCCCTTTCCAAAAAAAAACCTTTCAAATAATAATATGTCTCTAAATATATGTACTATTTTTTTTCAAATTACTAGATATATTTTTTTAACTTTTTTCTCTAGATATACCCCTTTATTAATACAACTAATTTGTTTTGAATAATGAAAAGTTAGAATTACACGCATCAACACAAGACAAATTTTTTTTACGTAAATTAATATATAAACATGGCGACAAAAATAGCTTACTTTTTCTTTTTTTACAAAAATAAACGATTTTCATTCATTGAAATTGATAGAGTACATCAATACAATACAAATTCAAAGTCTTATTTTAAGCAACTTTAAATTTGTAACAACACAAGACAATTTTTTTTTACAAGACAATTTAGTACAAATTAGTACTTATTACTTATAAACAAAATATACAAATTAATTATACTGTCAACTTTTCATAATATATGTGAACATCAGCAAAGGAAGTTATAAATTTAAAAAACTAGGGAGGGATTACAAAATACATTAATGTATGTCCCATTGTACCAAATGTCCTTAAGTTTTACAAATCTATGGCATAGTATGTTTGTCTAGCATTAATTTACTTCTCCTTCATTTTGAAATTTGGAAATGAAACATATCATAATTTTTACATGCAAATTTCCCACATGATTACTATGATGTTGATTAACTAGTTATGTTGTAGAGTCCAAAAAAAAAAGTTATGTTGTTGATTAAAGACAGTAGGAAATTGTCTACAAACTAAATAGCTTTTGCCATAAAAAAAAAAATCTGAATTTCTTATTGCTATCTTTGAAAAATTAAACAATTTAATCAATCAACTTTTGTGTCCCTTCTTTGTATTTCTTGAGTTCAAACTCAAAAAGGTGAAGAAATGCAATGAAATAGACCATTATTTGACATTTGATAAACTTGGAATTTGTTCTATGTATAGGAGAACATTCCTATTGAGGAGGTTTTTGATAATCTCAAATGCACAAAAGAAGGTTTAACCTGTGAGGAAGTACAGGAGAGGCTAGAGTTGTTTGGATACAATAAACTTGAAGAAAAGAAGGTTAAAAGCCTAACTTCAGTGCTTGTAGTTTCTTACCAATTTGTTGCTTAGTTACTGATAATTTCTGTTTTATTGTTTTCTTGTACAGGAAAGTAAAATACTAAAGTTTTTAGGGTTTATGTGGAATCCTTTGTCATGGGTTATGGAAGCTGCTGCTATCATGGCCATTGCTATGGCACATGGAGGCCATAACTTGGATGGAAGTGTAAATCTCTTCCTTTTTATTTTTTTATTTTTTTTTCCAATGTTTTTCTCTAGTTCAATTTGTGTACAAACTTGTAATAACTGTATTTAGTAAATATGAAACTATATTCTTATAACCTATTTAACTTGTAAGTTCCAAACTAGAGGCATGGATACCTATGGAGTTATAGTTGTCATGTCCGACTCACATCGGCGTCTAACACTCGTACGATATGTATCCGACAACTTACACAAGTATCTCAAATTTCTTTCTTTGTTCCGACACGCCTTATACACTCATTCCACACATCTCAAACATCTATGGATGAACGAATGAGTGTGAAAGACTATCATATTGTTTCGAAATGGAACAAATTGCTCAATTTAGATTCACACACACGTGTGTGTCGTCGTGTCAGGTGTTTATGTCGGAGTCCATGTTTCATATGTTACAAAAAATTATTTGTTTTAGGCCAAATACCTCCCTAGGTCCTTTAAGTTTCACGTTTGTTTCAAATAGGTCCTTTAAGTTTCTAAGGTTTCAGATAGGTCCTTTAAGTTTCTAAGGTTTCAGATAGGTCCTTTAAGTTTCGAGTTTGTTTCGAATAGGTCCTTTAAGTTTCTAAGGTTTCAGATAGGTCCTTTAAGTTTTGAGTTTGTTTCAGATAGGTATTTTCTATCAACCTCCGTTAAGCCAAAGTTGATCTGTCTGTTAAGCGAAACTCGAAACTTAAAGGACCTATCCGAAACAAACTCGAAACTTAAAGGACTTATCTAAAACCTTAGAAACTTAAAGGACCTATCTGAAACATACATGAAACTTAAAGGACTGTGGAATACATACAAGAAAGATTTTGTGGCACTTGTAACAGTTCAAGTTATTGTCCTAGGTTTAAAGTGAAAATTCACGTTTCGACATCAATCAGTTAAATTTTTCTTTCTGAGAACTGGTTGGTCACAGACTACTATCCATCATGCAGTAAGTTTATGTAATAATAACTCATCGATTGTGCAGAAGAAACCAGGAGATTATCAAGATTTTGTTGGCATAATTATTTTGCTAATTGTAAACTCTACCATAAGTTTCATAGAAGAAAATAATGCTGGTAATGCAGCAGCTGCCCTTATGGCAAGATTGGCTCCAAAAGCAAAGGTTCTTCTTCTCTTCTAATGCCTTTGTTATTTTGTCTTGTTCATAGTTCCTTTGACTTCTAAATCATATTTAATGTGTAGGTACTTCGTGACGGAAAATGGAGCGAGGAAGATGCTTCAGTGTTGGTCCCTGGAGACATAGTCAGTATCAAACTAGGTGACATTATTCCTGCAGATGCACGTCTCCTCGAAGGTGACCCTTTGAAGATTGATCAGGTAAGAAATTCATAAAGTATTCGTAAATCCCTAATGCATAACTGAAGTGTCACAACAAATGATATTTAGTTGATGTTGGTATCAACATCTAGATTTTCTAGTAGTCTTCTACTACTCCAAAATATAAAAATGGACAAAAATGTATTAAACATAGCTCTTTCTGTTATGAAAATATGTTTTTGTTGTTTGTACTTTTAGTCTGCTCTTACTGGAGAGTCACTTCCTGTGACAAAACATCCTGGAGAAGGAGTATATTCTGGTTCAACATGCAAGCAAGGAGAAATTGAGGCCATAGTCATTGCAACTGGAGTTCACACATTTTTCGGGAAAGCAGCTCATCTTGTCGAAAACACGACTCACGTTGGACATTTCCAGAAGGTTCATATACTGGATTTTTTCTCTCCTTAATGTTGTTAGTACTCAATAACGGATTGCAGAAAAATAATTGTTTGTTCAAGTTACGTTATGCTATAGTGCTATAGCCACCATTTAGCAACACTTTGTACTAAATAGTGTATCGTAGACCAAGAGCAATTTGTTTGAATTTCGCAACTATAGCACCGGTATTTGACAACACTGAATATTGTGTGAATGAATGTTTTCTGTCTCGTGTAAAACCGTCTCTTTGTGAAATATTATCAGGATAATAATGCTCATGAGACATGACATAATTATTACAGGTTCTAACATCTATTGGGAATTTCTGCATCTGTTCAATTGCTATTGGAATGGTTATTGAAATCATTGTGATATACGCCGTCCACCAAAGGGGATACAGAAACGGTATTGATAACCTACTTGTCTTGCTAATTGGTGGAATCCCTATTGCAATGCCAACTGTTCTTTCAGTTACAATGGCCATTGGTTCACATAAGTTGTCTCAGCAGGTTTGCAGTACTACAATTAGTACATTGATTATTCCAACATTTCAGTAGATTTTTAAAGATAAAAAATTGATTATTGTGAAGTTAAACATGATCATATGTCTTCTTGCAGGGTGCTATAACAAAAAGAATGACTGCTATTGAAGAAATGGCTGGAATGGATGTGTTATGCAGTGACAAAACAGGCACATTAACTCTTAACAAGCTTACAGTCGACAAGGATATGATTGAGGTTTTAATCTTAATCTTCCTAAACATAATATTGAACATCGCGATTACTTAGACATAAGTTTCATGTATTGTCAAACATATTCTATTCTTCGCCAAAACATGAGTGGTCAATTTTTTAAACAAACACAAAGCTTATACGAATTATGACATATTACAGAAACGATAAGCAAACAGCAATGATAATAATTGACATGCAACTTGCAATTTATCATAAATCCTTTTCATATGAAACCTGGTAGTGCTGCATATATAAATATATTTCCACGAACCAAGGTTGGAGAAACATGTATGTTAACTTGGTTTCCCTAAAAATCATCCATATTTGGCAGGTTTTTGCCAAAGGTGTTGACAAGGATTTGGTTGTACTAATGGCTGCAAGAGCATCAAGGTTGGAGAACCAAGATGCAATTGACTGTGCAATTGTTTCAATGTTGGCAGACCCAAAGGAGGTACAAATTCAAAGAAGCATTACAAGTTACATCAATGAAATACTTCATATTGCTACTGCTTTTGCATTGAATTATATAATCTTTATCAATTTGGTAAATGATAGCTTAGTTAGTATATTCTACATTGTCATACATAAAATTTTCTTTACTAATTGTAAAATTCTTCAAAATTTGTTTCCAATTATCGATCACCATGTGTTTTTAAATTTGATTAGTCTACTAATAGTCCTTCTGTTTCGCAAGGCACGAACTGGAATTAAAGAAGTTCATTTCCTTCCATTCAATCCAACTGATAAAAGAACTGCACTTACATACATTGATGCTTCTGGTAATATGCACAGGGTTAGCAAAGGTGCGCCAGAGCAGGTAGTACACAATCCATTCTTACTTTTTAAGAACCAAGCAACCTCCCATAATAACATGTTGTGTTATCATTATTTAAATTTTCTCATATGATATGTAGATTCTCAATCTTGCACGTAATAAAGCAGAAATTGCACAAAAGGTTCATTCAATGATTGACAAGTTTGCAGAACGTGGACTTCGTTCTCTTGGGGTTGCTAGACAGGTTTATTTCCTTCTATGAATGCTTCCTAATCAGATAAGTTTATTTTTGTGAATATTTTCTATTTAGCACTAAAGTTTTTTCTCCATATAGGAAGTACCTGAGGGAAGTAAGGACAGTCCAGGAGGACCGTGGGAATTTGTTGCGCTTCTCCCTCTTTTTGACCCTCCTCGCCATGATAGCGCAGAAACAATCAGAAGAGCTCTTGATCTTGGCGTTAGTGTCAAAATGATCACCGGTATGTATCACTATTAATTGATTGAAGTTCATTTTGCGTATCGCAAATATGTCGGATAACATAACATGACATTTAGTAAAACTAATTTAATGATAATGGTGGATTATATTGATGCCACAAAAAAAAAAAACTTTCAGGTGATCAACTTGCAATAGGAAAGGAAACGGGAAGGCGTCTGGGAATGGGAACTAACATGTATCCTTCTTCATCACTGCTTGGTGATAATAAAGATCAATTAGGTGCTGTTTCCATAGATGATCTCATTGAGAATGCTGACGGTTTTGCTGGTGTCTTTCCTGGTAAGTCAAGCAAGCAGTTATCTGATCGAACAGGAGCTTTAAGTTGATGTCTTATCCAATTTCTGATAACAGTAATGTGTTTAACACAGAGCACAAGTATGAGATTGTGAAGAGGTTACAAGCTAGAAAGCACATCTGTGGGATGACTGGTGATGGAGTGAATGATGCACCTGCCTTAAAGATAGCTGACATAGGTATTGCAGTAGCAGATTCTACAGACGCTGCAAGAAGCGCTTCTGACATAGTGTTGACAGAACCTGGTTTGAGTGTCATCATAAGTGCAGTTTTAACCAGTCGAGCAATTTTCCAGAGGATGAAAAACTACACGGTAATCCTGTGACTATAAATGTTGACATATTTATATATCATTGTGTGACAACAACTCATTATTTCTTTTCTCTTTTCATTTGCAGATATATGCTGTATCTATCACTATTCGTATTGTGGTAAGCTATTTGTGCAAATATAGATTGTATTGAGTAAGTAATGAACAGGATCATCAACCATTTTCTTATTTTCAGTTTGTTTATAATTTCAGTTGGGCTTCATGTTACTTAACAGCTTTTGGAGTTTTGACTTTCCACCCTTTATGGTTCTTATCATTGCCATTCTCAATGATGGTAATGTTTGCTACTTTCTAGTACATTAATCTCAAGTCATTATAATTTCATGGTCTATTTTCTTTACGTGTTGGCTTTTTTAATTAATAGGTACCATTATGACAATATCCAAAGATAGGGTTAAGCCTTCACCACTTCCTGATAGTTGGAAGCTTGGTGAAATTTTTGCTACTGGGATTATTCTTGGTACCTATCTGGCTATAATGACGGTGATCTTCTTCTGGATAGTTATGGAAACAAACTTCTTTCCTGTAAGCATCTTCCTTCTATTTTTAAAGTCTAGTACTTTTGTTTTCTTTTCCTCTTTCAATGCAACGAATGATATGAATCACGATAATCAAACTTGTTGGTACAGGATAATTTTGGTGTGCAACGCTTCCGCCCTGATCTAAAGGCTCCTGTCACTAGTGAAATGACAGAGAAGTTGGCTTCTGCTGTCTATCTTCAAGTCAGTATAATTAGTCAAGCCTTAATCTTTGTGACACGGTCTAGGGGTTGGTCTTATACAGAAAGACCTGGTCTTTTGCTTGTTTTTGCCTTTGCTATAGCTCAGCTGGTACAGCTTTTTTCTAACCTTCTTGCATTGTTTAAACTTGATTATAAAATCAAGTAGACTTTTCTATGTGGAAAAAGTCTCACTGTCTCATTTCACTGTATTCCCAGGTTGCAACTGTTATATCAGCACAAGCCACTTGGAAAATCGCTGGAATCAGAGGCATAGGTTGGGGCTGGGCAGGAGTCATTTGGTTGTTCAATATTGTAACTTATGTTTTTCTTGATCCTTTAAAGTTTGTTGTTGCTTATCAACAAAGCGGAAGGGCGTGGAATCTGGTGGTAAACCAAAGGGTGAGTACCATGACTGGAACTTTCAATAGATTTGTATAAGAAATAAATAAACTTAAAGATGATAAACTACGGTTGGACTAACTGTAAAACCTATTTACAAATTATACTGTCATTGTATATGGCCTCCAAGAATCATATAGAATGATAATGCATTAATATAACTAATTGTTCTTTGTTGCTGAAAATTAACAGACTGCATTCACCAACAAAAATGACTTTGGAAAAGAAGCTCGAGAGGCTGCATGGGCTGCTGAACAGAGAACTTTGCATGGTCTTCGCTCTGCTGAGATAAAAGGGTTTGCAGAGAAGCACAACCATAGAGAAATTAATACAATGGCAGACGAGGCTAAGAGACGAGCAGAGTTAGCAAGGTATTTGTTCATCTTCAAAACAGTTTCATAATTTTATTTTAGCTATCCATGATTTTGCTTTTTTACTCTAACGATCATCATCGTCATCATAATCTTCCTCATGATGCAGGTTGAGAGAGCTTCACACTCTGAAAGGAAGAGTGGAATCATTTGCCAAGCTAAGGGGTTTGGACATTGATACCATGAATGGACACTACACTGTCTAACGACCTTATGAATATTATCAATCAGCACTCTGTCTTGTGACACTTATTTATATTTCTTTGTATTATGTCTGTTTCTTGTTTCATACTATAGGCTATACTTCAATAATGTATCGGTTGATTACATTTCTTTGTGCTTTTTTCACACATAACATTGGTTATTGTTTTCTATTTTTTTGTCTTCTTTCACTTCTTTTGCTATTGTATCTATTGTGTTACAACTTGCACAATATTATTATTTGCACAAATAACTCATCGGAAATCCTGAATCTTTATTTGTAAACTTATTCTGGGTGTTGGCCAAAAACTTGCAAGGAAAAACTTATATACAAGATATCAAAATAATAAACAATACATAGGTGTCATTTTTCTTCTATTAGAGCTGTAAATATTTTACCAAAACTCCCGCTCCTTGACTTGAGATATGAGAACTACTCTTCACATAGCTCTAGCTCAAAAAGTATTTGAATAGAGAAGATCTCTCAGGGCATGACTTATCCAGCAAGGTCTTCAAACCTACATCTCTTATCTTCTCAAGGAGTTCATTTTCAAGAGGCTTGGGCACTTGCTGATGCACATAACACAGACGACCTGATTAAGTAATCTAGATAAGCAGTCTGAAAATGGAAAGTCTAAGGAAAAAGAATTCACAGACCATTTTCAACCACAGTATGTAACTAGCAGAATGTGTGGCTTGTGCTTGGAAATCCCCATAATCGTCATTAGCAAAAGTTGATGCGTGAAGGAGACATAATTCATTCTGCAGAAAGGTGCCAAGGTCACGATACATGCCAGTTCCCTCCTTGGAATGGTAGGATCCGTCACTAGAATCAATTAGAAAATTATTTATCCAGCACATGGAAAGAAAGCGACGATGAAGCCATAGAGCCTGTTTAAAACGAACAACATTAACCATCTAAAACAACTTACTGTAGTAGAAAAACATATTGTATTCGGGAAACTATAAATGTAATTGTGGCTTGGATATAGACTTGAGATAAGACCATTAAAACTGAAATGAAGATAAAGCACTTGCACATGTATGAGTAGAATGATTTTCTAGGAAGTAGGGTAAATTTATAATCATGATAGTAGTACAAAATACCAAAGAGTTCCAATGGCAGTACAAAGCAATCTCTCAAAAAAGTTGAAAACGGATCAATAATCACCTCTTGAAACTTAAATCTATGTTTTTGGTCCCTCTATTTTCATAAACATAAAATAAAAAATATCCCCAAGTTTGAACTTTCATGTTGACTTCTATAGCATTTTCGTCTCAGCAACATTGATTTTATTTTCTTGCTGACTGTTAACAGCATAGCATTCAATTCCATACAATATTGCAGGTCTTACACTTGTGCTGTAAAATTTTCCTTTACCTTTAAACTTGAGTGGTACTTTTTATCACAACACCTAAAGCATTCATTAATTTCATGCACCTTGCTTGGGGTCCTATGATTACATCTCCCTTTATCATATTGTTTTGTATAATGGGTGTAACATACTTAAAATGTGAGATTTTGGTAGGGTTATTATGGTATGCTCTCTAATTTTCATCTCTAAGCTGTTTTTTATGGGTTTCTTTCTAAACTTACATTTGATATACTCTGTTTTACTCCTAATTAGGCGGAAACCGTGTGTTTCCTAGACATGTATCTAAATTTCTAACATTACATTTATTTATGCTCTTGAGTCTCTGAACTCATCTGCAAAAAGCATCCACCATGGCACCATGCATTTGTTCAGAAAGCACATCTATAACCAAGTTAAAAGGGATCAAAGTTAACTTTGGTGCACATCTAGAGTTATAGAGAAGTTTTCTGTATTTATGCTACTAGTAATTGAATTCTATATTTAAACACTTTAGCTAATGAATGAAGAGTCTCATAGATAATGAATTTCATGAAATCAAAAACCCATAGATAATGAATGAAGATATTATTTGCAATGGCTCCTGCCGATCCATGTAACACTTTAGCTTACTAATGAAGGCAATCAAAGATAAATTAGTAACTAATGATAAACATCCAATGGCCACCTACCTCTCTTCCAACATAACGCTTTATCAATGTTTCATTCCAATCGAGCTCGTCCTGACAAATCATAACTGTCACATAGTTACAAGAAATAAAATTGCGTATACTGGTAATAGCTATACAAGGTGGCAAAAATCATCAATGCAGTACAGTAACATCAACATGTAGAGTTCTTATTTCCCTTTCAAAGTTCATGTGAAGGAGACACGTGATACAAGTGCAGTAAGTAGTGCATTGGATGTTTGATGTTTCATTGATAAAGAAAAATTTAAACCAATTCCACACATACTCCAACTATCAAGACTATAATTTAAAGTGTAAAGCAAGTAAGCAAAAACAAAAGATTATGGAAATTCAAAACCGCTATCGGTAATTCAGTATCATGGTGATGTTATATTATTTCCAGCCAAGCATATATTGATGGGTTCCCAAAAAATGAGATTTGATTGTTTGTAGCAGCTCATTAGTTTGGAAAATGAAATTTCTTTTTTTAAAAAAAAAAGTTCACAAGCAGAGTATGTAAACTACAACAATGAAAGGCTACTTACGAACTTAGTGCCCTACTTCACTCACTGTGCCGAATTTTCTAGCAACAGGCAGTGTATGTAAACTACAAAAACTAAAAGGCATATAATAACAACAATCTGCAACACAAACTACTTATTTGACAACCTGATAACAATCAAAAGGTCTGGGTTCAATCATAGGCCCTTCAGACAAGACTAGAAATCAAGAGTGCATCGGATCATATGCAATAAATGAAATAAATGAGTAAGGCTATTATTACCTTCACTGCTTGGACAATATCAGCATTATAACCATAAGATGCAGTTTCTTCCGCGTTACTTCGGTCCTCCATAATTTTCTGTAGTAACCGCTGCAATAAGATGGACGCTATGACTGTCAAGATAGCTAAATTTCAAGCACATCAAAGAGCCATATTAAACTGTCTTCTTACTCAAAAGGTGTCTAAATCATGAAAACTATAACCATCAGTATCAGTTTCAAACAATTAAATCCAAACTTACTCTGCGATAATGAAAGCAGCAATTATCAGAAACATGCAGTGCAGCCCAACTTCTGGATTTCTTCAACTCAGATAGCACCTAAATAAGCACATCTTTAATTTAGACTTCATGAGAACCATTAATCAAATCATTGATAAGAAGTCATATTTCATATGCAGTGAATAAGAATCGTATATTTAATTATTTGACTGAACTCCATTATTATTTAGACTATAATTTTATATAATTCATAATAAAAATATATTTATGAGTTTTTCAGTTAACTAGCCCCAGATTAGCTAGATTTTGGTTGACCGAAAGTTATTGGTCAGGTATGGGTGAGCCCAGGTCAGTCCAGCACAATGTTGTTGGGCCTAACAAAACACAATTCGACCTCAACAGAGATTTTGGACGAAACAAGTAATCCACGGGGGCTGAACTGTTCTTTCACCATTTTTAACTTTTCACTAAAAACCCTTTATCAATTATAGGAATGCTCATACTCATTCAAAGGACCTTACCAAACAGGGAACGGGGGGAATATATATACATTATATCCAACCAAAAATGGGCTACTGATGAGGTCAATATGCCAATTGGCTCCAACAACTAAGGTAAACCAACAACTACACAAGACTAAATGCAACAATATATTTTCAAAAAGAAGAAATATCTATGTTACTACAGTACATAATCTTTAAGGAATTTAAGAGTACATGCACACCCTCTCGTGACTTATTGCTAGTGGGTTTCATATTCATTATTTTTCTATGCAACTTGATCCAGAATTGTGATACTCAACAAGTTACAACTTGCAAAAATAAAAATATCATAGAATCAATACCTGTTCTTTAGTCATGTGTGAGATTAGCCAGCAACGGTGATTCCATGCACGATAATTCATCTTTGATCTCTGACAATGAAAGGGGTAAAACGATGAATAATGGGTGTTTAACTCAAAATATGCTGGTTCGTTTGATATGTAATCCTAATCACTATGACAAAAAAGTGAAGCATTACATAAGTCAAGTAAAATTATCAGAAGATGTCTTGTTTTTTGGCCCTCTATCTTTTTCCCTTCAGTCAGATAACGTATTGTAGAATATTTAATATTTTCAATGCAAAATGGATTGACGCACCAAAGGTGTTAAAGAAAAAATGGAAAATTGATATAGATGCCAAATTTACTATATACTAGTATCAATTATCCTTCGCATGGGTAAGAAAACTAATCAACTAAATGAGCATTAGAAAACGTTTCCAATTAAATAGTATGCAATTTGAACTGAATTTAGACCTCGGCTATTTTTTCCACCAGCTCAGATTCTTTCCCCAAAATCTCTTTGAAATTTGAACAGTTTGCAGAGATTGACTTGATCACCCATCGCCTAGATAAAATACTTTTATGCATTAGATGCCTATTAATGTCCCAAAACCTTAGGATCAATCAGTATTTAAAAAGATCATCAATAGAAAAATCAGTTCTCAAAATTTTAACATATATAGTACTCCTCTGGAAAATATCAGTGTTCAAAACCTTAGGATCAATTAGTATTAACAAAATGTGACAATGTGTTCAAAATTTGAACATATATAGTACTCCTCTGGAAAATATTTATCCTGTTGTGATGGGAAGCCATAAGCGGAATCTGCTACATATAATACCTATGGCTCCAAGCTTGTTCACTTTTGGGTGAGCATGAGAGCACAAGTTCTGACAGTAAAAGTTCATCTACAAACATTGAGACCTGCTTCTTCTTGGACACTAATAGCTTTCTGCAATATACACAAACAGAAAAAGAGGTTTTTAACAAATATCAAATCTATAGCAATTTTCTTCATTTTCGTATGTTTTCTTGCCTTATAATTCTAGAATCTCATTTTAAATATACTTGTGATCTCACAATAATACAAAACATAATATAAAGTTAAATTAAGGTCAATCACATGGATAATGTTTTTAAGCCAAATATGAAGTCATAAAATTACAAGACCTCCAAACAAATCACAGTAATGATTTCTCAAAACCAATAAAGCAAAAAAATAAATCATGAAATAAGCTCAATTCAAGAAAATCAAAGATATTTTATTCTCTTCTGACTCCACAGGAAAAGACATAATCATTAGATTAACTATCGCTTTTACGAACTAATCCAGAATATCTAAAATATAGTGAAATATACTTATTGAGGTACGTAAAGGGCTAGGAAAGAAAGGCATGAGATAACAATTGAACGAGATTAGGAGGTCCAAGAGCATGTCAAATGATTGAAGAAGAAGCACTTTAATACATATCTTTAAGAACAAAGGTGACATAACTATTCTAATTATACAGGGTTAAACTCATGAGTCATAGTATGAAACTTTGAGAGAAAATGATTGAGCATATATAGACAAGAAACCCAGGTCATAGGTTTTGTGCTAGGGAGGTTAACTACAGAAGGCATGTACTTGCCACGACTAGCATAGTTTCCTGATAACTATATAGATGCACCAATAATCAACTTTGGGTCTTTATCTTTTTATCTTGGTTACTTATGTGCAACTGAAAACAAGTTCTTGAGAGTCTCAAACTTATGATGTTGACTATAAATGTCAATAACATCATATAGGAAATATAAAGAGATAAGAAGTTAACCTGCAATTCCAAGCAGTCATGAAATCACAACTTAGCAGTACAAGAGACCTGCTGTGTCTCAAAAGTATACTTTCAAGATGGTCATGGGATACTGAAGCAGGTAAACAACGTCCAACTTTGTCAGATTGATTGCCACACATCTTGTATTGTTTAAATGCCATCATAAATGCATGTTTAGCAACTTTATATAATGGTAGAAGAACATCAGTTGAAATTCCCAATTTATGATCTCTGTTCCAGAAGTATAGTTTCTCTTGTTTGGAATATTCGTTAGAACTTGCTATCCTGTCTGCTGATTGATGGATGGTTTCATCAGATAAATTACCCGAAATGCCAGATTCTTCATTTAACAAGGAAAATTGGGATGGATGAATAAACCCTAGCTCATCACTGGATCCAAAAGTATAAGGGAAAACATCTTCAGATGAAGCAACAAAATATTGGTGAATCAAACAATCAAGGTTTATATAAACCAAGTGATTGCTAACAGAGTATTATTCTGACAGTGAAGGTATATCTTAACAGCATTACTGTGTTAGCCATAGCCCATAGACTTCTGAGTGAAGTTCACAAATATTTACTATATAAAAATTGGCATATTTTTTATACAAACAAAAAATAAAATATTAATAAACATCTATGACGAACATGTTAAAGCAAGAAGAAAAGAGAGCACAATATATTGATTAACACAAAAACAGGTTCAAGAGCTACACAAGCACAATGTGGCAGCAACACATAAACTAAAGAGAGAGAAAATGCAATGGCCAAGAACAAAAACAAAAAAAGGCGCAAAAAAGATCCCTTCCAAATTTCGAGCAACTACTTTGGCTTTCTAATCATTTCTAATGACATTTAAAATGACGATCCCACACTTTTCATAAAAGTAGAATGTTAAGAGAATACCATGTATGTAGCAATTTATTAGAACTTTCACAAGTTTAGAGGTGTTCATAGACTTGATGAACAGTATGTTTTATCTCAAATTATCAAGCAGCAAGTTGTAAAATGAAAAACAAAATTCTTGAGAAACAAGTCAAAAATCAAAGACCATTTCTGCAATGTGTAGATAGAGATAATACTGCCATGAAAGTTTTTGCTATCTAACAGAAATAAGTAAATAACCACCAAGAACAAAATTAGACAAACCAATTAAAATGAAATCACAACTCCATTCTTCATTTTATTTATTTCATCTTGAACAATATATCAAAGGCAACTTACATTAGAGCATCAGATTCAAGGATATCCTCCAGCTGATGCAAGAGATCCGTAGCCTTCCCATACAAACTAGACTCTTCGCTCATATTTGTTGTTTTACTGATGATGCAACAGGCACAAACTTCAAAGAACAAGACAGAGAATCAATTTCCGAAACAGAACAAAAAAAATGAAGTCAAATAAAAACAAGCACACAAGAAAAGAATCTCACACTCCTGCATAACAGATTCAAACCAGAATTTTAAGGAAACTTTATGTAGATTTCTCACAATCTCTTTCATTAATTAAACAAAACAAAATAAACTCATGAGTAATGAAGTACCTATTTTCATGTGGAAATGAGTCAACATTATATAAAACGAGCAACCCTATAATATGTGCCTCTTACATGAGGGTATGGAGCACTACACTACACAACTTAAAATAAGCCAACTCCTTCGCACTAAGGCCCTGTTTGGATAAACAATTTAATTAAGTGCTCATATCATAAGTGCTTATGTATGAGCTTATTCTTTTAAAGAAAAAATATATTAATTACCAAATAATTAAAGCATAAAGAATGGTAAGATTAGATGAATAGAGTCATTACATCATGAGCTATTTACAGAATCACATTGTTTATTTGCTTATACTCAATAACAGTAGTAGCCTAATTAGCACTTAATCTATAACCTAATTCTGTAACAAAAGATAAAATGAAGTCAGAATTAAGAGCTTACATAAACTGCTTCCTTAAACTCTCCAAACAGTCTCACAAGTGCTTATGCTAGCAGATAAACTCAAATAAGCCGATCCAAACGGACCCTATTTTCTGATCAAAGAGTTAGATCAAAAAATCAATTTTTATTTTTTTTGCATTGCTTCCCTAATCAAACAAGGTGCTATCAAGTTTATCCCCAAGATCCACACCTACGACAACATGCGAAACCTGTCGTCCCAAACAGAAATCAAACAACATTGGGCATAATCACCATTCACACATTCAATTTAAGTCATTAACAACAACTATTATCAATGTATATACTAATTATTCAAACCCTTAATTCCACAATAAAGGAAGGGAACTCACTTTGCTATCGTTGAAGATTATGTGAAATCCTTAACTCACACAAATCTTCCCTTCTTCTTCCTTGAACTTGTTCAATCTTCTCTTCTCTAAGTTCGTGTGAAATTTGGGTTTGGGTGATGAAGGGGGAAGCTCGGTTATGGAGGAGAGAGGGAGAGATAGAAAAGGGAAATGAATTTGCAATGGGGCTTTTCTTGTATGATTGGGAGGAGGTGAGAATGGAATATGAGTAAATAGGCGATTATCTCCAAACTGTAAGTTTCGTCAATTATTCTATGATATTAACAAAATTTCAATTACTACTCCATGAAATTGCACAACATTAGTCAATTTACCCTCTGTCAAATTTTTATGTTAGTTAACATGATGTTTTGCAGATATTCCCTGAAGTTTTTCACTTATGTGCAAAAATGCCCCTAAACTTAAATTTGTTTTATATTTTTTTTTATCTTTGACTCAAAAGCTATACATAAAATGCACAAGGTATATCACTGATTTAATTTGAAGTACTTTTTGATCTTGACATACTAAAATTCAAACATGGATACACCTTTACTTATGCACTTAACAAACAAATTAGAGAAGTTTTTTGCACATATATAATCAGATCAAGAACATAATTTTTTGGGATACTGATCATATGGGCATTCTAAGCAGAAAGGG
>Ga0315913_1002729_pt1 | contig 20925 bp, 9 predicted proteins | sample MpolsnodulesMG_FD_207736 | JGI IMG/M metagenome (GOLD analysis project Ga0315913, IMG submission 207736) | Medicago polymorpha root nodule microbial communities from Los Angeles, California, United States - small nodules | ecosystem: Host-associated > Plants > Roots > Nodule | place: USA... | reverse complement strand
GCAGTTTTAGCCCCCTAACTTTCCTAAAGTTGCGATTTTGGCCCCCTAAGAAAAAAAACTACAAAACAGCCCCTTAAGTTTTGCAACTGTAGCAGCTTTGGCCCCCCAAGGCAAATAAAATAAAATAACACGTGGCACCTCACTTAGGGTGCCACGTCAGCGTAGACCGAGTCAATATCAGCCTTGGGGGCCAAAACTGCTACAGTTGCAAAACTTAGCGGACTGTTTTGTAGTTTTTTTTCTTAGGGGGCCAAAATCGCAACTTTGGGAAAGTTAGGGGGCTAAAACTGCAATTAAGCCTATAAACTATATAGAAGTTACAACATAGGGCCATACTACTATCCGTTGTCTTGTAGCGTTTTTGTGGTCGGGCGCTATACTCGGGTATCCAAGAATTGATAACACTGGCATGTACCTTTTACCCAACTAATGAACGAGGCAAACAAAAAATAGAGATTACTCGAGAGCAGCATAAATTGTGTTGACAATGTTCATAATTAAGAGTTCAATAACTACACCCTCTGATAGTATAAACGAGCTTTACACGGCCGTTCGATTATATGTCACTATCTTGTCAATAGATCAATTAAGTTTTTAAAGTAATATTGTGATGTATCAAGACGGTGAAATGTGATTAGACCTCTGTATTTATTTGCATTTTCAGTTTGAAGTCATTTAACTAAAACTTTATGGCAGATAAAAATGTGTCCCTCTATCATTGAAGGGTCGTATTCTTTTTACTTGTGCTGCAATTTTGCTTAGGAGTTAGTTTCACTGACAATGATCTCTGGTTTGTCTAATGCAGTTGCTTCCTCCTGCCCCAGCTAAGTCAAAAACATCGTGAGCAATGAAAGAATAAACTGGCTCCCGTCACGCTTCTTTGTTGTTAAATAATTGTATGAATTTATCAGGAGATGTTAATTGGTATGGTTTTCGTCTAGTAAAAAACAAAGCCCTGTTTGGGTTTGTTTTCAGAAACCATTTTGTTGTTTCGGATTTGGTCCTTCAAACTCTTTCGATTATTACAAATATATAAATTTATACTCTGAAGTTATGCAATGCTAAATTATCTCTTTAATGTTTTGTCGTAAAATTACATCAATTTTTTTTGCAATAGAGTTTATAATTGAAGAGAAAATTTGAAATTGGTTGCACATTCACAAATTGTTTTTCTAAAAGTTAATTTTAGGATTTAATTTATAGACACGGTTAGGGTAAAGAGATTTTACACCGTCAATCAATCCTAATCGTCAGATCATTAGAAATGTTTGATTTTCTTATAATCACATTCATAGTCACATCACATGTGATTGGTTGTGATGAGCCGATAGTGTAACATTTTATACACGGATAGTGCATGAAAATTAAACTCTTAATTTTACTTCGTGATTATCATTGATTTGATCAAATTCTTTAAGCAAACCAACTTAAGAGTATATTGGTTTCTCTTAAAATTTGAGTGACTTTTAAACTATGATGTAATTTTACACGAAGATTGAATGAATATACTTTTTATCTTGAAGATATTTTTCACACATATGTAACTGCATCCAAACTATGCATTTCACAATTGATTCTGATATAGTATTATGGTTCTGCATCCATGACTCAAGCATGGAATATGAGCATGGAGTGATTTGCTGCCATTTATGAATTTTTGCTTGTTCTTTGAAAGCAAGGCTAGAGTTATTGTATACCCATATGCCAGTTCTTTCCATTCTATGAAGGTGAAACAAGAATCACTGGTCATTTGAATGTAATTAGAAATACAAATTAAAGGGATTTGTTTAAATAGTTTTTCACCCAAAGGATTTTCAAATTAAAATAAACTTAGAATTCCTTTATTTACGAGAATATTCTTATAAGCTTATAGATATTTATGAAGAAACCGAATTAGTTAAAAGGATGTCTACGCAAATTTTAACCTAGACAATAAGCCATTCTTTAAAAAATTCATAGTCTTATAAAAAAAAAAGGTTAAATATGTTTTTGATCCTTATAAATATATCAACTTTTCGTTTTAGTCTCTCTAAATTTTTTCTTTTTCTTCGACATTTAGTCCTCCAAAAAAAATTAGATAATATGAAAAAATATTATCTAAATTTTTGTTTTTTAAATCACGAAAAATATTTTCCAGAATTTTTATTTTTTGTAGAAAAAAAAACTTTTATTTTGAAAAAAAAACCTAAAAATGTTTCAGGTGATTTTGTATTAGACTAATACATTACATATAATTTAAGAATGAAATATTTGTGAAGATAAATGCTGACAAAAGAAATTGTTTTCAATCTCCAGAAAATTTATTTTATGCCATACATGATGCCTAAATCAAATGTCCATGACTTTATAATGCATTTCCCCTATCAAATAACCATATATTTATGTTTCACTTTCGAGTAAAAAAAAAGTTTCATATAATTTTAAATTAATAATAAAACTATATTTGTAGTATTTGTTACGCCCGTGATTGTTTTTTTGGCAAGTAATGGTATTTGTTATACTTTTTGTGTCCGAGGTTCAAACCCCGATCCATACATATAATATGTAATATCTTTATCAACTAAGTTAAACTTACGGAGATTATAACTTTTTATTTAATTCATGCTATTTTTGCTTACAATCCTCTAAACAATAAAACAAACAATTGTTTCATAGAATAAAAAAAAATAGTTTTAGAGTGTAAAAACGAAGTACACGTGAATTGTCTGATTATCTTTGGTTTGAGAGTTTATCCTTTATTTTAAGCAAGAATTTTTATGCAATTACAGTTGACATCTCAACTTTTTTGACACCTTAGCTGCCACCAATCATTCCTCTCAACACACAAAGTATACCAAAAATATGAAGAAAAGAAATGCCGATAAATAAATGGGACCAAACCAAAATCCTTAATAAGAAATTACTCAAACCTATAATTAGGCCGTTCTTCCATATTAGAGTCATCCAAAATAAAAGTAGAGGGAGTGCTCCAACATATAAACAATTAATAGAGACACCACGAAAATCAAACTTTTCTTCACAATGGTTGTCTCTTTGGTAGATACGAGAGTAAATAAAAAGTGACACATGATATTGATATTTATACAAACATTTTGAAATAATTCACTCTCTCATACATGTGTTGTATATATTGACAAAATGAAGAGGATTGTCCCAAAATGGTCATATAGTCAACTAGAAAAGGAAAAATAATTATCCATGAATTTCTGAGCTTCAAATGAACAATGTCAAATAACAGATATTTGATCAAATAAAAAATTGAAGAACCTTCAACAGGAATTTACGATCCATAGTATCAAAATTTTCTTTATATCAATCTAGAGTCAAATGGCCACCAAAATATAATTTTACCTACAAAGTTAATCACTTTAAATTTGAAATTAGCAAGGACAACAGGGCTAAACAACTAAATATGGTCAACACCTATATCTTAGGAATAAGCATAACTAAGTTAAGCTAATCCTAATAGGATGCGCGAGAAGGTTCAAAAAAGAAACAATCTTTTCCTTTTGAAGTTGAATTATACCACTTCAAACTCGGCTTCTGCAGCATTAACATTAACCAGAGTCGATGTTCTCCTCATCAAGGACAACATAAACCCAATTTTATTCAGTAAGCTAAGGAACTTTTTTTTTTTTTTTACAAATGTAGAAATATCAATAGTATTTGTACACCAAGTGTGGAGAAGCCTGGGCAAAAGTCTTTCTTTTAGAAAATGGCACACAAATTGATCATTGAGAAGAAAGAATGGATTAGGGGAAACTCCACCAGAGCTCTCTCATGGGGCAAACATACATCCTAATGCTTTACGTGTGAAACCCTATTATTAGAGTGATTAGGGTTCAACTTAAACACTCAATATCAACTTGAAAGTGTTTGTCTGAGAGAAAATATAGTAAATATGTTTTAATAAGTAAAGGTATGTAATCTTTTTCAATAAATTAAGAGTAAAAAATGGTATTTATTCTAGCTCAACCAGCAAAATGCCGAATTTTAAGCATTTTCCCGGATGTCATGACCAGGAACTCCGGTACCTCCACTTGTGTGTGTGTGAGTTTATAATGGCTTTGCCATTTCGTCTATCTACCAAAAAAAAACAATGTATACTTACTTGATAACATAAATTCATAAAAAAAAAATTGGCACATGATTCATACCAGTTTTTCATTATTTAGAAAAATACTCTAAAAATTTGAACAAAAGAAAAAAAATGAATAAATTAAATTTAAAATGAGCCTTACAAGCCAACCCTGGTTTGATGGATTGTGCAGGACAGATCAAAACAGATTGGAGGGTGAAAATCCAAATTAGCTCCACCGAAAAAAGTCTGAGTTAAACAAAAATCATGACATACTCAAGCAACTATGCCACTGCTAATGTATCAAGTCAGGAGACAGCTCAAGAACTTAGGTTTCTGGGCTTTTGGCAGACAGTTAGTACAACTACAGCAGAGGAATTTAATTTTAACAGCTTACAATCCAAGACTATAAAATACTGAGAATCAAAATAAATAGTAAAATCATAGAAAAACCGAACTTTAAAAGTTTACAGAGTATACATAGAAACAGGTTTCATTGCAAAGACTCCTCACCTGAAGTTTCTTACATTTTCTTCTCTCCTTTATTGTTTGGGGGGTGGGGGGGTCGTCACAGTTTATACCAGCAAAGATCAAAAGGGAATATCTTCATCAAAATCATCATCAACTTCATATTCATCTTCATCCCAACCATCCATAGCTTCTACTCCCATTACTTGTGCCCGCAATATATTCACAATTTGTCGGAAATTTCTATCAGTTATGATTGCTTCCGACTGATTTTCAGAAGTCACTGTGGGTTGACAGTTGGGCCCGTGGTTTCTCTTCAATACAAACATTCCAGAGGGCCCAAGAATATCAACAGTGAATGCTGGTGACAACTGAACTCCCAGAGCTTGAACATGAGCAACACTGCATTCACAATTGGAAGTCAGGAACTTTGCACAAGTATCTACAATACTATATTTTTGTTATGCAATATTTATTAGGTGGTGTTTGACATGCCCCTTTTTAATCAAACCAAAGTGTATCCATTTCTTAACTTATAGATTATGTAGCTAAAAAAACTCATTTTGATGCATCTTGCTCTATCAAATACTACTTAGGGAAACTTCTTCAAATTGAATTATAAGTGTAAAATGGAACAGAGACAGGGTAAATTCCATAACACTTCCTTATTAATGTTTAAAAAGATTTTGGTGAAATTCATGTTAATCTTTATAGAATTTGGAGAAAACAGCCCATTAGAATTATAATTTTCCATGAATGCACCAACCATTAGGATGAAAGGCAATAATCAGCGATGACATAAAACAATATAAAAAAGAAAACTAAGCATGCCAAATGTGCCTGAATTAAGCAGCCTTTAAACCAAAAAATTTAAAATATTGTGGTCCCATCTACCAGGGTCTGGACACTGAACTCTAGCCTAGGTGGTTGTATCAGCACAACAAAGAACTCTTATAAAAGAGGATACAAAGGATGTCGGATCATTAATACAAGGCTAAAACATTATACAATCCACGTGCAATAAGACAAAAGCTAAGCATAAATTGTTGTCTTTTGCTACAAGATAGGAATAACTGAATTTCAGTTTGAAAGAACAGCAAAGACAACTGTCATCAAACTAAACTAACTTCTATATTCTAATACACCACCCCCACCTCCCCCGCAAGCTCAAGGTGGTAAAGTCCAGTTTGTGTTGTGGAGCGTATACATAGACACATTATCAAGTTAGAACTTACTCTTTCAAGTCATGCCTCCCTCCCTTTATCACACTGGGAACATGCCTTTCTTGCCGCAATATACCTCATTAATAGATTACCTACTACCTTTCTTAACTTTCAAATAGCATACACTGTCTTGTTTAACCAGGCACCAGATTATAATTTCCTAGGGTTTAGGGTTTAAGAGGATAAATAAACCACTCTATCCAGGCATGGTTCCATGTGAGGCAATCCGGCTCAAAACCTGACTTAATTGCAACTGTATGCCTCTAAGTATAAAAAAAACCATGGAATCTATAAGTTTTTTTATAATTCCTAAAATTGACAAAATAATTAACCTCAAAATCGAAGGGACAGTCGGTATGAAATGCAAACACCTTTCAGCAGTACTCAAGTTAACATCATTTGTGCACACAATACGATTAAATTGTAATTAAAACCAAGTGCTTCATAAGGCATATTGTGAATTTATTTAGGATACTACGGCTACTCAGCCAACAATTTTAATAAAACCTGAACACATAAGTTTGCTAATGAATAAACACACCAAGTGTAGAATCTATTAAGTTTTTTTATAATTCCTAAAATTGACAAAAGAATTAACCTCAAAATAGAAGGGACAATCAGTATGAAATGCAAATACCTTTCATCAGTACTTAAGTTAACATCATTTGTGCACACAATACGATTAAATTGTAGTTCAAACAAAGTGCTCCATAAGGCATATCGTGAATTTATTTAGGATACTACAGCTACTCTGCCAACAACTTTAATAAAACCTCAACACACAAGTTTGCTAATGAATAAACGCACCAAATGTATAATAAGCCATCCATTTCTTGCCTCTGTACCCTTTCCAAAAGCTCAATCTGCAAGATACCACCAATACAGAGTACAGGTTCTGGAAGCGTGAACTTCTGTAGCCGGTTTTCCTGTTCACAAGGAATCGTTTTCAGAAAAACATAAAACAGTTCCAATTGTTAAAAACATTAGTAGTGTTACTCAAGGAAAATTATTTGAACGTAGAGTTAATATTCAGTCGTGCAGCTTTCATTTTATTTTTCTCAGCAACGCCGTGCTAGGTCTTTCTACTACTTTGGAGGGTAATACGTTTTCTGATCATCCAACAAATTTACTTCTCAATTTACTTGCAATATTTATAGAAGAGTGTCCTTTTGAACAAAGCATATCTAGTTTTTCGTATCAAGCATCAAGAAATCAATGCAACAGAAATTATTCAATGAAGAACAAGTACAGAAACTAGTTAAGATATACAGTTACTAACCTGAGCCATTGGAAACTCCGGTGATGTATAGGTCCATACATACTTTTCACTTTCATCAGCTAACTTATCTCTTTTTTTGGGTGGTGTTTCACCAGCTAAATCATCTAAAGAGGCTTTAAGGTGACCCATTTTAAACCTAACAGATTTTGCTGAATATATAGGTGACCCCATCTGAAATATAGCTGACAGTTAAAAAATATTGTTAGCAAAAAAACATAGAAAGTAAAATAAATGAGTCGAGCACGTAGTTTCTGAAGATTTCAAATATCACCTTGGAAAGGCTGAATATTGATTTCTGTAATAAGACATATTTGAGAGGTCAACTGGTATGTTAATGTCTCGGGCACGTTGGGATTACTTTGTCCACTACTTGACCAATAGGAAAATCTACCACCAATGTTGTCTCTTTCCTCAAGAGTGTGATCAATGCTCTCCTGAGGGAAATTATCAGTGCTAGAAGCACCGATTGCCTTAGCTATGCAATCCACAGCAACAGGAGATAAGCAGGATTTGGCAAAATAACTGTAGACTCTATGATCTTTCTGCAGAGCTAGACTTTCCATAGATTGGCTAGATCCAACCTCTGTGTCTCCATTTACTCCATTCTGGTTCAGTTCAACAACACACGCAACTCTAGATAATTGAGGAAACATTCGCAAGCACAACTGCTTAGAAAGGCCATTTGTAACCACTGCAAACAATAGCACCAGTTAACCATTGCAATAAATATTTTCAATTGAAATTTGTATCTATCGAGAATGAGAAATCCAGTTGCGACTGCATTAACCACTGGTCATGAACTTGTTTCTTTCATTTGATAGGTGCTTTTATAATTTATTTATTTTTGAAATGGATAGGTGCTTTTTTAATGGAAACAAAATAAAAATAAGTAGAACGCAGAATGTAGAAGAAAACAAGACCAATATAATTCACTTTCCAATCCCAATGCATAACTCATAAGTAACAAGGATTGCTAAATAATATATCCATGGGGATAGACTGACCATGTCATAAGTCCCTATTTAAGACATCAAACCAGTTTTTTTTTTTTTTTTTTTTAAAAAAAAAATTAGCCATAGTAGGTTCTACACCAGTAGTTCGTGGAGATATTAAATTTCACTAAGTACAGGTATGTCACATAATTATATTTATTCTTATCGAACAGTTGCCTTATGCCTGAGTTAGTCTCCAAGTCTGCGTCGAATTTCCTCAGTTACATAGGTACAAGTTGTAAAGGTGTGAGCAGTATGAGGATTTAACCTCTAGTAAAATATAGCAGAGAGAGCAAAATTCTAAAAGGACAAACATATCAGAAGTAAAATGAAATGTAAAAGTAAAACATATACCATCAAGGATCTAAACTTGAACTTCTCATGAGACTGAGGCATAAAAATAAAGTACAACTATAACTCACCAAAATGTCTCCAAGATCGCGAAACACAGCAGACACGGACTAGATCGGCTGGATCATCCAGACACTTGAAAATTTTGAGAGACGTATCGATATCGATCAAGCTGAGAAAATCATTAGAATGGTCCATCATGGACATGGAAGTTGGTGAATAAACCAAACTAGGTTATCCTCTCAAACCTACAAAATTGAATCAAAAGGTCAACTACAACAGTTGGCAATGGCATTGTCAACTTCAAAAGTGAGGCAGAAGAATCAAATATATATACAAAAATTCAGTCCATATTTTATAACATTTTTTTAATTCATCAAAGTGGTTCCTTCTTATTCATGAATATTTAAAACCAAAATTAAAACAACAATTCATGCCCAAAAAAATACGTTTTTTTTACTTCCTTTTTCTTATTCCTAAGATACATAATTTCAAAATTCAAAGTAATGGGATTACAGAAATTGAAAAGAAAAAAAAAATATCCACCAATTAGGTCAACAATCAAATCATGGCACAAACAGATAATGGTAGAATACATTGCAATTTGCAAGAGAAATAAAGCCAATTATTTAATCACATAAACATGATCAACCTAATACATAACCAAACAAATTCTAAATAAAAAAAAAAGTGAAAATCAAAGGAATTGATAAATGGGTCATGAAATTAAGGTAATTGGGTAATCAAAACCATCGTAATCAAGACAAAAAAAATTTTAGGTTAAATTCTTAACAACAAATAGTGAATTGAAAGAGGGGAAAGAGAATTGAAAATTGAATTGAGAGGCGAAATTTTTGAAGAATAATGAAAATTGAAGGCAGAGAGTAAAAGGGTGTGCGAGAATATAAAGAAATTGAGGAGAAGATCGAAAAAATTTAACCTTCTATGAGTCCATGAAGCAGCGAAAACCTGGAAGTATAATCAAAGAAAATCGCAGAAGAAGATAGATATTACTTTTTAGTAGTGCAAAGATGTGACCAAATTAAGAAAAATATTTCGATTTTTTTTGGATAACTATTCTTTGAAAGGATGAAAAATATTTTTTGGATTAGTTTTTGCATAAATTATGCAATGTCCCTATCAACTGAGGTAAGTTTACGGGGTGTATACATTCAATTTAAATGATGTATTATAAAAAAAAATTAGGCTTAATACATCTTCCGTCCTTTAACTTATTTTAATTTCTCAGTTTGGTCTGCCGTTTACTATTTTGATCATCTCCGTTAATTTTTAACCTTAAATGTCTAAAGTGAAACAACATTAAAAGTAGTCTACCATAGATCTTATTCATTTTATGAATTTTAACCATTTGATTTTTTTCAAAAAGATGACCGTTAGACTATTCAAATCTATTGTATGTTACAATGAACAACAATTATTTAAAAGAAATTTATATTAGTTTGAAAATAAAAAACAATTTAATAAATCTGAAAATTAATTTTCAAAAATAAAAAAATCGAAAAATATTAAGATTTTTTTTATTTTCCAGAATTTGTTTTTTGTATAAAAAAACTTAAAAAAATGTGAAAATTACTTTTCGAAAATAAAAAAATAGTAGAATTTTAATTTTCCAGAATTTATTTTTGGTATAAAAAATTTAAAAAATACTGACCTTTTTTTTTAAATTCCGATTTTTTTTTTAACTTTTGTTTTTTTATTTTGAAAATTAAAATCCAAATTTTTTTTCTTCTGATTTTTAAAATTTTAGAAAAAAAATCTAAATTTTCTTTTTAATTTTTGAAAGAAAAAAAAATTCGTATTAATATTAGTATGATTTAAAATGAGTATTTGTTGTGATTGTTGTTGTTGATTTTCGGTTTGGAGAAGAACAAGAGAAGGAGAAGGAAAAAAAAATCAGATATGGGTGGTTAATTGTAATATACTATGAACCTTAAATCAAACGGTTATAATTATATAAAAAATATTAGACATCAAAAAACTAACTATGATGACCAAAATAGATAACTACAGAAGACATAAGGGATCAAATTGAGACACTTTATAGTTAAGAGATGTTCACGTATGTAAACATGAGTTACAATAGATGAGATATTCAGTGGAGCTACCTATGAGGAGCTCCAAAAATACTCTAAAATAACTAAGGTGAAAATACAATGTTTATGTTATGAATGAATGCCCTCTTGCTTTCTAAGTGCCCTCTTTTATAGTCATCACTTTCTTGACCTAATGGGCCTCTCTATGGATGTCCAGGCCCATTAGCAAAATTGGTTACTCCTTCTCTGTGTATCTCATCCGTACATGACACATGGAGTTGGAACACATGCAGCTTATGTCACTTGTCCGTGCAGGATGCGTGGCACACCATGAAACACTTCTTATGAGGACCACAACTTTCCCTTGGATAGTAACGTGAGGAAGTGGGAGCTCTAGTTGACCTGAAGAAAAGAGTTGAGCAAGGCATGCTGAAGGATCGAGCTGAGCAAGGCATGCTGAAGAGTCCAGTTGAGCTGGCCACGCTGAAGGGTCGAGCTGAGCTGAGCACGCTGAAGGGACGAGCTGAGCTGGTCACGCTGAAGGGACGAGATGAGCTGGTCATGATGAAGGGACGAGCTGAGCTGATCATGCTGAAGGGACGAGCTGAGTTGAGCACGCTGAAGGGACGAGCTGAGCTGGTCACGCTGAAGGGACGAGCTGAGCTGGTCACGCTGAAGGGACGAGTTGAGCTGGTCATGATGAAGGGACGAGCTGAGCACGTTGAAGGGTCGAGCTGAGCTGGTCACGCTGAAGGGACGAGCTGAACTGGTCAGGCTCAAGGGACGAGATGAGCTGGTCATGATGAAGGGACGAGCTGAGCTGGTCATGCTGAAGGGACGAGCTGAGTTGAGCACGCTGAAGGGACGAGCTGAGCTGGTCACGCTGAAGGGACGAGCTGAGTTGGTCACGCTGAAGGGACGAGCTAAGCACGTTGAAGGGACGAGCTGAGCTGGTCATGCTGAAGGGACGAGCTGAGCATGCTGAAGGGATGAGCTGAGCTGGTCATGCTGAAGAGGCGAGCTGAGCTGGTCATGCTGAAGGGTGGAACTCTCGTGACCTGAACATTCAAGTTGAGCTGGATATGTTGAATAGTCAATGTATAGTAAATTCCATGTGGTATAGTCCTTTATACCAGTTCAAAATTTATTTTCATTTGTTGTCATTTAATCATCATTCATCCCTTAAATAATTGATATAGTTCGCTTTTTTTCATATTGTTTTTGTTCAGATAGAAATAGTTTTTTTTTAACATAGTTTTTATTTTCTCTCCAAATCAGGTGGACTTTGAGGAGATTGATGCATTTGTTGAGTTAACAGAGATTATTATAAAAAAAAATGGTATAAATTTTTAACTCAGATGCTCCCTTTTATAATCTTTTTAATTTTGTATATGGAAGGCCGATGAGTTGTTCAATCTATAATGTCTGCAATATTGTTTGAATTCTGGTGTAGGGGGTATAAATGTTATATTAAGTTGTTGAATTTGAATATTGGTTTGTTTAATAATATCATAAGCGTTGTTCTTTAATTCTTTAATAAAAGATTTTAAAAATCATATTGTTTTATTAAGTTACTATCAAAGGGTTTAGGGTTTACCAAGTTTTTTCGTAAATGTCTCAACATTGAAACTGATTTACAATTTTTTATTTGATTTATTTATGACAAAATTTAGTACTCACCAAGTGTTTGAGGAAATGTCTCAATATTTTTTTTAAGGAATCTTAACAATTGCAACAATTTGTGTTCCATGTCTCTATTTTCCTTGCATTCACTTTACCATTAACAATAAAAAAATTCATTTTTGATTTCTATGGAAAGATAACCCTATTTCTTCATTTTATTTTGCAGATTCAATGTCTCTATTTGTACATGAGAGAAGAAAAAAAAAAGGTATTTGCTTTGTACCCTATATCTTCCCCAACCAATTTATATAAATATTAATTCATGTCCAAGTATTGGAACTGCAAGAGAATTTTGGATAGCTTTGGAATAGCATTAGACAATTTAAAAAAAAAAGCACTAATTTTTTAGATTGGTCCTTTGTTGATTGTGTAATTTAGTAATTTTTAGATTAGTAGTTTGTGGAATCTGCAATTTTATAAATTTGAGGAAAACCATATTGAATGTGTACTTGGAGGAATAAATGTGTCAAGGACATGAAGTTGTCGCCCTTTAATTGAATGAGTTGCAATGATCTTTGATTTTCTTTTGTTTTACGCATGATTTCTTGATTGCCTTCATTCTCTCATTTTCCGACATTAGCAAGCAAGTTTTCCATGCTACCTATTACACTTTATGGTTTTGAATCTTATGTGTCACTAATTTCATATTGTGCTATATTGTTTTTAGTTTTTGAGTTTAGTTTATGTTGTTAAGGTCAGTCTTTATATGTGTGATTTATGGTATCACGTTTTGTAAAAGAGATCCACTTATCTCTTAATATGCTTCTTTGAAGGACATTTGTTTTGTATTGTTGATTGTTGGAGATTATAATTTCTATATTTTTATTAGAAATTATAAGATCTATCATTAGAGAAAGAGTCTATAAAGGGGGGTTTTATTGTTGCCTTTTGTTTTATATTTGACATTGCCTTTTGTGTCCTGATTCTTCTTTTTCTTTGTTTTGGAAGATTTTAAAGCATAGTATGAGAGATTTGTATTTGAAATAAAGACGATGAGGTAATTTTGTTTCCTATTTTTGACTTATTTTGTTGTTGTTACCAGCTTTATTTTAAAGCATGGTATTAGAAGTCTTTTTTTTTTTTTGAACAGTTTTTATCTAATTGCAAGTTGGAAATTAACGGGAAATTGTATTTGATGTGACTGTCATATATAAGATTTAGTGCAAATTTATATCAATGGAATTTGTTTCAGATGTCACTTTTTTAATACTCATTTAAATCTTTTAACACAAAATGCTTCTCATATAAATTCCTCTATCTTAACAGGATGAAGTTTAAATATAAATTCCACATTTAAATTCATTTATCTTCCCATCTCACATATAATTTCATTATCGTTGCTTTTTTAATCATTCTTTGCAGCGTTTTTTGTTCCTGCCGTATTTTCCTGTATTCTGAATCTATGAACTGATATATATATATATATAAACATATTATGAATCTAATTTTGCACAAGATGATATGTTCGATACTAGCATTTTTTTTCTTAACCCAAATCGTTTTGAACAAGATCAAATCATTTATTTTAGCGTTCTTATTTTTGCTCATTTTGCTATTGTATTGGTACAATGAGGATTGGTCATGCCTTCCCTTTGCTATTATAAGTATAGAAATTGCATTTTATTGCTAATATAGTTTTGGCTTTTGGCATGTCCTGATTTCTGTATGAACTCTCGATTAAGAGGTCAAATAACAAAATATATTTTTGATTCAAATTATATTCAGTTTATGTGCCTCAATTGTATTTCAGGCTAGAAGTGAACTTGCACAAAAACTCAGGCCCGCTTATTTTTCAATAAATGGAGTTTTTTTACCTCATACAGGTAAGCATACATAGTTGATTTTCTTGAACACCTCTACTCCTTTAAAAGTTAATTTAATGAAAATGCCTCTTTCTCATATTTTTCTCATCTGACATTTATAGATTTGCATCTGGATTTACATGACTGCAAGCAAAACTGTCGCTGGCATTGAAGCTGCTAAACTCTTTCTTGCAGGTTATTTCTACTAACATTTTTTTATTTGGTGATTTTTTACACAGAATTTATTCCATGTGGACTTGGCATAGTTCAGTGCATATTTTTTGTTGAAGCTTCAAAGTGTAGTTTTTGTCAAAATCCGTGGTAACCGTGATTCTGTCAAATTAGTGTCAATCCAAACATGTATTTAGAAGATCAAAAATCTTTGTCGATGCTATATTTATTATGAAGGATACTGAACTTTTTTAATGTATACTATTTATATGGGGCTGTGAACTTTGTTATAATGTTGTTTTGCAGTTATATCATTGTGCTGCTCTTGGATTTTTGTTGTATGGTGGAAGGTATATAGTATTACTGTCACCTTTCTAATTTACTAATTTTGTGCTGCTCTTTTATAATTGATATTGACTTTATATTTCATTCTCAATTATTTTCCTGTGAATTCTTCTCTCCTTTTTGATTGTTTTTTTGTATTAGTGTGCTGAATTGTGTGATTTCTTTTATGTTTAGCAGTTTTGAGTTCTCACTGACATGGTTGAATCTAGACTCAAAGTTATGGACAAGAGGTTTTGAAGGACCTTATTGTTTTCACTTTGTTATCCAAGATAAGTAACACATGAATAGATTGTTGTTCTTTGTGTCTATTAATAGACGAGGAATGTTAGAAACACTACACTCTCTTTTGAGCACTCTCTCTAGCACTCACTCTTTCATTGGGTGAAATCAATATATGTCCCACCACTTTATGTGAGTTCCATTTCCAAAGTGTAGGTCCTACATTGATTTCACTCAATGAAAGAGTGAGTGATAGAGAGAGTGCTCAAAAGAGAGTGTTGCTAGCATTCCCATTAATATATTGGTTTACTTCCTTTTGAAAAAAAAATTCTCGAATGGTTTAATTGTTATTGAAAGTTTGCAAGAACATGTTAATAGTGTCTTCACTTTTGTCTTTTGCAATTTTATTTTCACTTTTTGAGTTTCCTTTTGTCTTTTGCAAAGAGTCAACTTTTCCCCTGTTGTAGGTGTCATTCAATTCAATTTTGTATTGCTTACTATATACTCAAGAATAAAACCAATACAATTTCAAATGTTTGCTTCTGCATTAAATTGATGATTATCGAAGACCATCTTTACTTTGTTTTTTATTAGAAATTAGAAGATCTATCACTAAGAAAATTGTCCATGAAGGGTTTCATTTTTGCCTTTTGTTTATAGCTGACATTGCTTTTTATGGTCGTCTTCTTCTTTTTATTTGTTTTGGCAGATTTTGAAGCATTTTATGAGAGATCAAGACTTGTATTCGAAATAAAGACCATGGGGTAATCATTATTTTAGAAAGCAGAGAAATCGATTGAAAACTGTAAAATGAACTGTGAATGCGATTAAATCAGTAAGAATTCTTCAAAGTAATTTCATTTATACCTTCTTTGGTTGCTTAGTTGAGTTTTTCCTTGATCAACTCATATACCAAAACTCTGTTTTGGGGAAAACCTACATATTATTGGTTTTTAACTTCAATTTGATGATATATTTGTTAACTATATCTCTTATGTTTCTATTTTTATTCACATTGAAGGGATAAAAGAAATATCTTTCTTACCTAATGATCTTAAGGAATGCTTTTGTTATGATCAGTTACTATCAAAAGATTATAGTTGATTCTTCTTTATATTGCATATGTATTTTTATTTTTTCACACAATGTTGGAGCACATTTGAGGGCATCTATTATAAGTGGTAGATATGATTCAAATTGCTAATGTTTAGTTACACTATAGATGACATTAGCAATTTGAATTGGTGACATCCTCTAATTATTAACTTTCCATTGTTGTAATGATAATTACAGATGATTATAGTGATGATTAAGCTTTATATTGTTCTTTATTTGTTTAATTTGATTCTGCTTCAAATCCCATTGATGCTATGTAGCTTTGTACTTTTTTTTAGGTAGTTGACACCGGTCCAACTAAAGGTATTTTTTCCTTGCTTGAATGATCGTTTAGAATATATGAATTATTATGTACTTTTGAAGCCTTGAACTCGATATGAGCTTTCTTCTCAAATCACCCAACCATTTAAACTAAAAAGAGCTGAAGCAAATAATGGCACATAGCACATTGCAATTCTATCCCATTCGGTCTCCTCAAAATTCAAATACTAAACAAAAAGCATGACACAAATTACATTAACTAATGTGCAGCATAACTGTTGGCTTTTTTAAGGGAGTCTCTGTCAACAAGTAGAGAAATAGAAATATTTTTCCTTAGTGGAAATCACCAACCGAGTCATTCCCCCCCACTTGCACATTTTCAAAATTCAAATATGAAAATCTCTTCTATTATATTCTTTTACTATTTATTGTCAATTGAATATGTTAAGGGAGTCTTTGTGCACTAATATCATATCATGTGTGTGTATTTTTAAATTTGGATTCAATTGTATAAGCATTGAACCGAAACTTGCTAATTATTTTTATGAAACATTTGTCAGGTTCAACGGTTGTTGATGTTAACTTGGAGTTTAAATTGTTGAAGAACGTGAAGATATAGAAGAATTATTTATGTATTTACTTTATGCCTATTTGTTTATTATGGAAGTATTTCTTTTAAGCTTAGAGTGCTTTGTTTATTTTGATGATGACAACATAATCTCATTTGTCTAACAAGTGCATTATATGTTTTTATTTTAGTGGTACGTTCAAAGTAATAATTTATTAACACCACAAAAAAAATTGTTTGTCCGTGCGTTGTACAGGTGAAAAAACTAGTTGAATACATATATGAAAATCAAAGATGTCTATGCATCATTCTTGTTTTCTTCCCTAAAACAAATGCATCATTTTTGTTTTCTAAATACCGCGTTCATAGGTATTGATTTCTTACCCAAAAACCCAACTCTGTTTGTTCTTATGTATCCATTAAATGTTGTGATCCGCTTTTCATGGCAGTTTTATAATAAAACAATTAATTCATAATAACAGGGGGTTCACACTAGCTAGCATGCACATTGTGCTCCCGTATGTCATGTGTCACGCAAAGAAGACCTTAACTGAGAAAATAATTGAGGAAATAATGTGGATATCTTAACTGTTGATTTAATATCAATTTTTAATTTTGATAATTGATAATGTGAATATAAATGGTAAAGATATTGCTATTATTTTTTCAATTTATTTTTCAATTGAGACAATTCATTTCCTACTAAGAGGTAAGTGACCATTTTTTTTAAACAAGTGACCATCACACATACATTTTATTTATTCACTCCAATTTTAATTTTAATGTCTAAAAAGAATTCTACAATAACTAATAATAGTCCCCACAAAATCAGTCACTTCATGTTTTGGAGAAGATATATTATCAACCACTATTTTTTAATCAAAATCGAAGTCAATTGGTCCCAAATTTAATTCATAAACCCAATTTAGGCTGATAAAAGTCCTAAAACTTCTCCAACATATACACCGCATATTAGTTTAAACCATTCAATTTTTCTTAAGTTAATTTAAAGTTGCTTTTATATAATTGTAAAAATGTAATGAAATAAATAAATATTTTAGTCAAGCTCGAAGTCAATTGGTCCCAAGTTTAATTCATAAACCCAATTTAGGCCGATAAAAGTCCTGAAACTTTCCAACATGTACATCACATATTGGTTTAAAGCATCCAATTTTTCTTAAGTTAATTTAAAGTTGCTTTTGTCAAGTGGAATCCCTCCATTTTGGGGAAGAATCCAAACCCGATACTATAAGTAATACAAATGAAAATCACCAATGATGCCTTCATATGAAGTTTTTTAGTAACATATTCCTGAAAAAACATTACTAAAAAACTCTCCCTTAGTTTGGCTTATTCTCATTGTTCTTTTTCAGTCACGATTAATAATAATTCAATAATTTCCATAATTAATAAAATTCAATAGCTATGCCATGTTCATAAGAGAATCTCCGATGATACTCTTACCAGGAGGTAACTTAGGTGTCCCAAGTGGCGGAGCCAGGAATTTTAGAAAGTTGGACAAAATTTTATTGCAAATTCACATATGACATAATATATATAAATAGTCATAAATCGAAATAAAAGAGGTTCGCCATTTTATCAACAAGAGTACAATTTGAAATAAGAGATGAAATATAACCTATCAATAGTTCCCTAAAAAAAAAAACCTATTAGTGTGCTAAATAAAATTAGGAGGTAAATGGTATTTCCGAAACCTCTTTGTGGTGAAAGTTCGAATAATATTAACATCATCAAGTGACTTTTGTTGTGCGCGTGTGAAAAATATTTAAGTTTGTCCAAATTTTTTTAAGTGGGTTAATGAACTATTGGGTTGGACCTAGTATAAAGAAAATATCGATTGATCCCGGGTGAGTGCCTAGAGTCGCCGGGTGGTGTCTCCGCCACCGGGTGTCCCACAAGTATACATATAATTCACTTCAATGTAAATAACTACTCACTCACTCTAACTCAACAACTCTTAAAAAATTACTAAATGAATCACACCAATAACGTTTACATTATTACATTTCAACAAAGATATATATATTTTTACATCTAAAGAAAGAAGTTCATTAAAGTATGCAACAAAACCCACATTAATTCATGAGAGAGATGGAGAGACTGTAAAAGCCTTTCATGCCAATAGTAACCCCTCTTCATATGATTTTATTTTATTTTTCTCTTTATCATACCATTTTTACATACCATAGGGAATTGATTTTCTCAAGTGGAATAATTTCCATTTTGGGAGAGAATCCAAACCTGATACAATAAAAGAAAAATACCAATAATGCCATTATATGAAGTCCTTTGTAACAAAAAAAAAAATGAAGTCCTTTACATCAATATAAAATTTAATTGTCATTAATTTGTATAAAAAAGTCTCCCTTAGTTGGATTATTCTCTTGTCCTTTTTTTGCCATCTCAATTGATGATATTTTAATAATTGCCATAATTAAGAATTTTTTTAATTTAATCATTTTAATGGACCGTTTCCGTGGCATTAGAAGTCCTTCACTCTTCACATAAATATCTCCTTCTCCTCCGGCTAATTCCTTCACAAATTCTCCACAACCTTACGCAACAAGTGCAAATTTCTTGGTGCTTATCCTATCTTGTTTTCTTTGTCATTTATCGCAAAAAAAATGCAACATATATTATATATACTACCAAACTATTAATTAACTCACTCATCTAATATAAGTTTCTTTAGTGAAAACAGGAACATGGCGGTTGGAGAGGTGGTTGACGGTGGCGGAGGAGTACGTAGAAGAGGATGTACGTTTCAAAAAAATGACTTCTTCCCGGAGGAGTCGTTTAAGAGTTGGGAAAACTACGGAAAATCTGTGATGGAAACACCTTACCGGTTAAAGGATCGTTTGTTGAAACGATCCAGTGATCATGCAGAGCTGGTGGAGATTAAGGCTAGGAGTGGGAATGAGATGAAGAAGACACTGAATTGGTGGGACTTGATGTGGTTTGGTATCGGCGCTGTCGTCGGTTCTGGAATATTTGTACTTACCGGACTTGAGGCTAGGGAGCATGCAGGTCCGGCAGTTGTGTTGTCGTTTGTCATCTCTGGTATCTCCGCTTTGTTATCGGTGTTTTGTTATACAGAATTTGCTGTAGAAATTCCGGTTGCAGGTATTTTCTTACTCTCATTCTCGTTACTCTTATGCGTTATAATATTATTGACAAAAAGAAACTTTTACCGATTAATCGAAGTTGATATGAGAGCATCCTTTCTTTTTTAACAGAATACTATAAAGCATCCTAGAAATACAACAAAAAGTTACAAGAGTATCAAAACAACTAAACTTTTCAGTGTTACAAATAAGATTGAAGTCGAGTGGTTATTTGTTAATGATCTCACATAATTGTTTGAGAGAGTCCAGTTTTAATTTTTGGTTGAAAGTTGAAACAATCATGACCGGATTTTAGAAGTTGGTATTGACAATCCTTTATGTAAGATTCGGAATTTGAACTCTCGACCTCTACTAAAACAGTGTAATTTGTTTTTTTTTTTTGCTTAGCAAAGAATTGTCATTGTTATTTGTCTTATTACACGGCTAAATAGAACAACATAAAAAAAACTCTTTAGAAAAGAAAATTTCAGCCTCATCTCTCACAGAACTAATAAATTGAATAAAATTCTTTATTTTTATTAAGGAAAATTGAATATAAAATTCTTTTTTGTTATAATTATTTAATATTAATGTTTAGATAAATACTCCCTCCGTCTCACAATAATTGTCTTTTTGGCATTTTTTATTTTTCTCAAAATAATTGTCACTTTAGAATACCAATGCAGCATTTATTATTATTTTTCCATTACTATCTCCTTATTTATTGAATTTCATTCAACTTAACTCCTCCACTAACTATAATTAATAAGGGTATTCTAGTAAATGATACTAATTTTACCATTGAAATCAACACAATTAATCATTTCCTTAATCATCGTGCACAGAGTTTAAACGACTATTATTTAGAGACGGAAAGAATACTAAATTTCATCAACTCAACACTTGTTAAAAAAACTAATAAATAGGTTCCCCAATAAAGCACGAAATTTATAATTTTACAACACTGTATGTGGCTATTTAACTTGATGTTAAATGTGTCCCATGAACATAATTCAGTTGGTAGGATAATACATTATTATATGCAGGGGTTGGGGTTCGAACCCCAGACACCCCACTTATTCATCTTATAAGGTGAATTCTAGCCACTAGGTTACCGCAAGAGAAAAAAAAACTTGATGTTAAATGTACTAACCTTTTGACTTTTCTAAGAGTTTTATAACCTTTATACA
>Ga0315913_1002728_pt1 | contig 20927 bp, 7 predicted proteins | sample MpolsnodulesMG_FD_207736 | JGI IMG/M metagenome (GOLD analysis project Ga0315913, IMG submission 207736) | Medicago polymorpha root nodule microbial communities from Los Angeles, California, United States - small nodules | ecosystem: Host-associated > Plants > Roots > Nodule | place: USA... | reverse complement strand
TGTATGCTAGTAAATCTCTCCTCACTTAACGCAATGATGAACGCTCGAATGTACAAATGTATAAAAGCGACAGCACCGCGTTGCAAGGTTGTCCTGCTGTGCACTTTGATTTAATAAATAAAACTTTGATTAAGAAAGACACACAACGGCAAATATATACCATACAAATTTTGCTTGAAAAAAACAAACAAATTTAGCTGTCTATAACTTAACTTATACAATATTGCATAAGATAGAGAAACCGTTCCAATAAACTTACAAATAACAAATTTGAATACACATGATGACTGGCAGAAAATCCAATCATCATCATATAGTAACACAAAATAGTTTAATTTTGTACGCATAGGAATTGGAGTAAGATTTGGCTAGAGATTGACTCTCACCTATTTACAATGGCTTTCAAAAAATTTAGTATTGTTCCTTGACATTTAAGGAAAAATGTAGTTTTACGATTGTCATATTTTTAAGGAGAGCACATAATGTAAGATGTACCGATGAAATTGCTTCTATCGGGTTTATCAAAATAAACTTATTTTAATGGATTATACTCATCCTATATTTTAGAGTCTTTAAATTGTGATAGATTAGCATTTACTTAATTCAAATTTTGTTAATGTTGATTTTTATCATTTTTTTTATTATGGTTGTTTTTTACTCTTTTTCCATTGTCAAATTATATCCCTTTATATTTTCCTGACAAAGTTTTTAATGAAGTACATACCAAGTTCACGTGGTAATTATTTTGCCTTGGATTTTGGTCTAATCTCTCAAATGCTTTAACATCTATCTTTTTATTTTAATAATACTTTTAGATTGTTGCAAATAATAGTTGACGGTAGGAAAGTATCAACATAGTTGAAATGTCTTAATATATCGTACAATGCATTTGCATCTTTTTTGTTATAAAAAATAAAGTTTAATTTTGTACTCTCTTGTTTTTTTGCCTTTGACTTAAAATGTATTATTCTTTTTGTAATCACATATTGTACTATTGGTGAAAACTTCACTATCCTTAAGTTTTGTTAATTATGTACTCCATCAGTTCTAAATTATAAGTCGTTTTTATCATTTCACACATATTAAAAAATGTAATTGATTTTGTATGAGAAATAAAAATTATGAGCTATTTTATAAAATTATCATTAGTTAATAATATGGAAAAAATAAATTAAAAAATTGAAAGAAGATAGAATAATAAACAATTAAGGGTGTAATGGAAAAAATAAATTAATACATCATTGATGTTGTAATTCAATTTATAATTTGAGATAAAAAAAAAAAATTCTTTTCAAAATGATTTATAATTTGAGACGACGAGAGTATAATAACATCTAATCATTTAAGATCATCTCATCTTTTTATATTATTTTAAATGAAATTTGTTCATGTATGCGGGCACCCAAAAAATCTTCATAGTATTAGTGTGATAAAACTTTTATATATTGTTTTAAAGTCATGCTAATTAGTGTCTATGAGACACTTGTTAAGAAAAACAGAAAAAGAGTAAAAAAATTATCAAAAATCACATTTTTTACATTTTTAATAGGTTTATTCAATAAGTTTTAAGATAACTTTTTTTTTTTGGATATATGTTTCGAGATTAATTTATTGTATCTATTTTTTAACAAGTGTCTATGAGACAATGTTTTTTCCATTTCTCTCTCTTGTGAGCCGTCACCAAAACTCTAGTTTCTTATCCTTCTTATCCTTCATCCACCAAAGAAGGGTGATTTAGGGTCAATTTTTGACCTAAAATCACCCTCTAACTCGTTTTTCTCTTTTCCTTTTATTGAAATAAGTGATTTTCACATCTATTTCGTTTTTTATTTTGTGATTTTGTTGTCTTCGTGCGGCGTTGGTTTGTTCGTCGTCTTTGTGCGACGTTGTTTGTCTTTCTTGTTTCTTTCAGGTATTTGTTCGGTTCAGATTGTCAGATCAGCTTCGATCAAGTGCAGATCCAATCAATGACTTTGGCGTCATTCACGTTGCAGATCCGGAGACATAGTTATTCCGGAGATTTGAATATAGTCATATGTGTATGTGTATGCATTTGTACTTTGTCGTTTTATGCTATTAACATAGATGTCGTGAGTCTGTTCACATATTCATCCTTTTTGTTTTTAGCGAATTTGCATTATATCGATGTACTCTATCAATTTGAATGAATGAATATCATTTATTTTTGTCAAACAAAAAAACAAGTGTCTGTGAAACATTTATTAACAATTTTGCTATTGCATTTTTTTTAGAAAGAATATTTTGCTATTGGATATCATCTCCTCATTTTGTGAATGGCATGCTGCTAAGTGCTGAAGCCGGAGCTACTCTAGGGTGGTTTCCATCAAATTTTTGCGGGGGTCCTTTGTCTCTGCTCAATCATTTTCGTCCTCTTTTTTTATTTTTTTTATTTGACAAGACATTTTCGTCCTTTTAGTTTTTGCATTATATACTTGCCTGCAAATAAACTCTATTTAAAAGATGCTCTAAAGTTCCCTAAAAAAAAAAAAAAAGATGCTCTAAAGTCTGACCCAAATAACAGTAATTTAACATTTTAGTTTTCATTAGAATAGAACAACATGTTACATTGTTAGCTAGAACTTATATAATTTAACATGTATTAAAATGTCCGTCCTCATTTGCAATCGTGATATACATGTACTGAGTACGTGACACCAACTTATGGCTACTATGTTTTTTTTTGGGAGAGGCTACTATGTTATTGTCTAGTTAGCATCAACAACCTAATATATCTACCAGAGGCCCCCACTAAAATGGTTGTCCTATATATATATATTGTGCATCCATTGATTCAACTCCTATACAGCTGGAATGACCACTTCTTATGTGTAGAAAACTAGAAATATATGGTATAGCCACATGATTTGCTTACTTTGCATTCCCTAAATTGTTTTTTTTTTGTTGATAGAATCCCTAAATTGTTCTTCTAGACTTCTACATATAAATATTAGAAACAATGAATTTTCTAACTAAATATTAACTGCTAAGCAAAATTAGCGAGGGAAATTAGTGACGGAAAAAATAAAATTCCTCACAAATTCCTTAATCGCAAAATTTAGTGACGGAATTAGAGAGAGATTTCACGTTTTCCCTAACTAAATATCCCTCACTAATTTTTGTTTTTTTATATTAATAACTCTTAATATCAAAAAAGAAGGAAAAAAAACCCTTAAATTGGACTTCCATAACAGTTAAAAACTCTTCATCTTGAAAGCTTTTTTTTAAAGGAAGTTATAATATTGAAAGTTTACTTTTAGAGGAAGTTATAATACTGAAAGTTAAATTTCCATAACATCGCAGCAATATATTTGCCCGTAAATGACCGTTATAAACAACTTGCACTAATTATTCATTCAATTAAAATGTCGATGATAAAAAATTGTAACCTTCCTTTCTAAAAATAATATATATATAGCAACTTACACTAATTATTCATTCAATTAAAATATTTGTAGTCTTGTGTACTTTGTCATTTTATGTTATATATTAACTTGAATGATATGAGTTTGTTTACAAATTCATCATTTTGTTTTTAGTGACTTTGAATTTGTGTTGTATCTATTAGAATATAAAACATTCATTGTATAAATTATTAATATATTAGATATTATTTAGAGATAATTGTATCAATAAACTATATCAGAATGAATATTATTTACTTTTTGAAATAATTATTATTAAGCATGTAATCAGCATTCGCTTAGTGGGAGATGTCAATTTCTTTTATGGACCTTCAAACAACTAAAATAAATAAAACAAATTTTGATATATATGATTTTGTTAGCTTTTATTTCTTTGTCTTAACTTTATTATTATTTTTTTATAGAAAGGGTGTGACTAATTAAGAGTTGGATCGGAATTGAAAGTAAAGACCGATTAAAGATTAGAGTAATTCTAAGGTGAACATGTAAGATGGTGTTGTATTTTGCATAAAAATTTTTTTCCTACCATTTTATTAATAAGTTTCATCATATTTTGTTTGATCTAATACCACAAATATTTGATTAATGATGAAAACAAACTTGCACATTTTTATATAAAATAACAATGGATTAAGAGGGTTCATTCAAATTCAAGTATATCTTTTAGAGAGCTTGCATCTTTGTGAAATATGAGTTAATTACTTATCATGACCAAGTAGTGTAGAGATTATTTCAATTAAGAGAAATATTAGAAAGACTCTTTTTTTTTTTTACACTCGTTTTGTTATTGTGTGAATCTCATGTAGGTCCTGCTTTTTATATAGAATTCATTATTAAAGTGTAACACTAACACATATTTTACAAAATAATAGTATGGGTGTTAGAGATGAGCTAAAAAAAAGTGTAATATCACTCCTCTTTCTATCAATAAACAATCTCGGTTCAAAATACAAAATTGCAACTGAGGTACAAATATTCCTTCACATTCCATGATTTGAGCTACAACTTTTTGCTTCCACCAACCACCCACTTCAACACCAGCCTCTCCTCTTTTCACATCATCATAATATATTCTTAATTCATATATTATTTTTTAATAATAAAACATATTTTACTATTCAAACTTTTCCTGAATATAAGGATTTGATTACTCTGTTGTCTTGGTGCCAGAACACCAAAGGATACTACAAACAAACTGTCGTTTTAAATTGGTTACCTTTTCGTTTCAAACACTAGACCCTTCATTCTATCTCTCTCTCTCTCTCTCTGATTTCAACACACGTTCATCTCCTTCTTCTACTTTTCTCTCACTTTTACTTTCTTTCTTTTGGTCTTAAAGAACTGTGATTGAAAGAACCAATGGGGGGTTGTGCAACTAAACCAAAGGTTACGAAGGATGGTGGTGTTGATGTGAAGGCACCTGAACCTGAACCTGAACAGGTTAAGGAAGACACTGTTGAAACCAAAGCGGAGGCAGAAAAACAAGAACAATTGTTGCACAGTGGTCTCAATCTTGACGTTAACGAAATTGTTGATGATGATCAAGCAAATAAACGACGTTCTCTAAGCTTGTTGTTCAACAAAGAGGTATGCATTCAATTTCAACATTTTTATTGTTATCTTTTGTTTGTTTAATAGTACTTTGTTTGTTCAAAATAGTAGTTCTCTATATTTTTTGTGTATGTTGGAAGCAAATTTTTATGCTGCATAGAGGAGGTCTATTTGATCACAAACCTTTTTTTTTCATAGGCCCCCTTGGATACAAACCTTTATGGCAAGTAAAAATGACTTGAAATGAAAAAATGTTAACAAAATAATCGCAACTCCTTTAAATTTATATGTTGATTGATTATTTTAATAAGTAAAAATGTCCTACTGTATGTTTGGAGGAGTTTTATTGAAATTCATTTTTTTTATGAATCTAAACTAATCCATTCAAATTGACACCGATGATAATCGAACTTGAGACCTTGATGAGGAACACACTCATAAATCTCAAACCAACACCACCGAACTAACACAAATGGGTTATTTTAGTGAAATTCTTTAAATTGATTTTGTTAAAATAGTATAAAGCGGGGATTGAATTAAGCACGTTCCAAATTCTACGAAGTGATGAGAGTTATTTGAGATCTATTTGATCATCCGCTATGTGGCCACTTAAATTATGTAGTAGATGTCAATTTTTGGGTACGAGGGTGAGTGTTAAGAGTCCTATCTATTATTTGATCACCCAATATGGGGCCACTCAAGTTTAGTAGATGTCAATGCTTAGGTGTGATGGCGAGTGTTAAGAGTTTTTTTTTTTTTTTTTGATAACGAGTGTTAAGAGTCTTGTATTTGATAATATAAGGTATGAAAATGAGTTTATATGGGAGAGACATCTCTCACTTTACAAACTAGTTTTGTGGAGGCTGAATTATGTGCGTATGTTGAAGCTCATAGCATAGTATTATAGACTCTCACTATTGATACAGGAGTCCAATCAGCATTAATCCATAAAAATTACATTTCAATGCTCAATTAATTATTGTTTTCTCTTGTTTTGTCGAAACAAACCGATGATGTAATTGTTTCAATGTTTAGTCGTAAGGACTTTGAACTTTTACTTAAATATTGTGACTTCGTATGTCATTGAAGTTTTGAACGATTTTCAAGTATCGATCAACCATATACCATATAAAACACTTCCCCACTGTAGGAATTGTCTTAATTACATGGTGAATTTATTTTTTCTTTTGTTTTAGCGCAACTTACTTTTCTCAGTTTTGTGAGTGTGGACACCATTTAGTCACATAATCCTATAAACAGTAGTAACAAAGCAAAATAATTAAATATAGTTGCATATGGTGTGAACTTTAATTATTTTGGCAAGGTTCTCCTAATTTGTTTTCGAAGATTCTCACAAACATTACATCATGCACTAAATGCATGGCAAACAAAGGTGCAACCCTTTTGGAGGCCCCTATCTGTTCGGATCCCATCCCCATTGATTTTGTTAACCGCTATCATTGTTCTCATGCTCTTGTTATGATTAATTAGTGTGCGTGTCCCACGGTTACAAACATCATGAATGATGGCAAAGTGCAAACAAAAGGTTTGAACAGTGTTTCTACTGCACGTATGATTTATGAACTATGAATATAACTATAAGAGACATGGTTCATTTTTTTTTCTCCCTTTTTAACAAATAAATAATGAAACTCTTCTATAATGCAAGCCCCCAAGAAAACCACTTTTCTTGTCGTTATTATACTAATTGAATTTACTATAACAATATTTCTTTTATTTCCCAAATTTGGTAGTTGAAAAAGTTCGAATGGCTATGAGTTTGAGTTGACTGTGATGGAATTGGATCCTTGACAAAGAAAAGGAGCTAAACATGAGTGGTAGGTAGTGGGTCTCATAAATGTAATGCATGGAGCTGCTCACGGATGGATTTTAGCAAGCCTAAGAAAAGATGCTAAGAGCAATTGGTTGCATGATTTGTTGATTTGGAGAGATAGTGAGGGGTAGCACTTTGGTGACATTGACCCCACAATATCAAAAGGGCGCAAAAGGATAAAAAATGTTGTTAGTGAGAGAGAAGAAAGTCATGGTTTTTTTATCCTTTTGCACACTTGTGACATTGTGGTTGACCGATGTCACATGACATTGGCACTCCGATGTCACCAACGTCCCATCCGACAGTGAGAGGGCATAACTACAAGTTAAAGTGATGAGAAAATAATTAATTCAATTTTTTCTAACAAAAATTAAAACATTCGCGGACTTTCTGTAGCCCTCTTTGGACAACATTTTTCATGTGAACTTGAAAATTTAGTAGACACAAGGGGGTGCGAAAATCACTGCTTGATTAGGTAACGACAATTGCTCTTTAAGCACGTAGAAAGCATTCAAATCAAATTTTAAATTAGTTAAATCGATTTAAAAAATGTCAAACGGTAACTAACTATTGTTCGGCAGGTATATGCGAGCAATCACTATGTGCCTATAGATCAACTGTCTTAGGTGATTACTGTCTATTGTCTTATGTAATTACTGGTACTAAGGAATATGGGCTGGGCTAGCTTATTTAGCCTACCATCTGAGTTTTAATGTCAGAATCTGATATTGGGACCATTCCAATCTACTATCTCCACCCATCCATCCAATGACCCATATATGTTTACTTTTTTTCTTCTTTCATAGCCACTTTTATATCCTTCGTTTTAATTCATATCTTTTCCTCTTTTATCACATTGCTTATTGCATTTTTCACTTTCTCCATCTTTTCTTTCCCATCCTCTCTTTCTGTTTGTAAGGTCAAATTTCGAGCTTATACTTATATATTTAAAGTTCATATTATCAAAATAGACATCTTTTGGTCATAATATTTTCTCGTGAGCGTTTATCAAATAATGTTTGAGCTTATAGGTTAGTATCATTGTTTAAAATCAATTTTATAGTATAACAACTAATATTACTAAAAAAGAAAGTTTAATATATACTAACTTATCCATCACAATTATCAGCTAGTTTATCCATGATCAATCAACTTACTAGTTATCCACTACTTTTTACCAACCAGTCTAACTTAATAGAGCTTATAAAGCTGAGTCTATAATTACTTAGAAGTCAATTTTAAGGAATTAAATTTGACTAGAAAACTAAATGAATTATTATTATTCTTAACAATGTTATTGATATGAAGTATCCATCGGCTTCGTCAACAAGTAATCTCTATAAAAGAACTTGTGCGACTGCCTTTGATGAGTTTCCTCTCCCAACTACATTGTTTTGGTTCGCAAATCAAACTCTTGTTTTAGGCATTTGATTGCAGTTTCACTCTTGATTTGATTTAGAGAAAAAAAGAAATGTCATTTAGCTTTTTGTTGATTTGACAAACAATTAACAACATTCTCACACAAATTCTATCCATGTATGAATCTCATTTTTAACTTCTACTCTGATATTCTCTGTTGTCATAGAATGAAGATACAAAGGTTTCCACTAAAGATGAAAAAAACAAAGCTGAGGAAACTGTGAAAGAAGAAACATCAGAAACAGAGAAACCTTTGGAGGATGCTAAAATCAACGAGCCAACATTGAAACATGAATCTCCAAGAACAGAGGAAAAACATTCTCAGGACACCAAAAACAATGAACCATCTACTGAACAAGAATCTGCAGTTGTTGAGGAAAAACCTTCATTGCAAAATCAAATCACTGATTCAGCCGCCCAAGAGATTGTGAAGACAGAAACACCAGAAGAAGCTAAGAAAACTTCACAAGAAACTAGTAAAATCAATGAACCAGCTGAAGAAACAATAGTGAAACAAAATCAAAATGATGTTGCAGCTGAGGTAACTGTGTTGGTGAAGACAGAAACACCGGAAGCTGAGAAAGCTTCAGAGGAAACAAAACAAGAAAAATCATATGAGACTATTCCCATTGAAAATGTGGTAGTTCCTCCACCTGAGGAGAAAGTGATTGAAGTGGTTTTAACAAATGTAGAGTCTTTGGAGAACAAAGTAGTGGAAGCAACATCTAGCGCAGAAGAGAAAAACCATGTTGATGTTGGGGTAGAGCATATATGATATATCCAAGGCTGATAAAGCTTCTATCTCTTAATCCAACGGTCTACAACCGGCTGCACCGTGTAGCTGCAGAGTCGTCGTCTGTGCTTGATTATCTAGTTCATGAACCTTACCAACCAAAATATGTTGTGTGACATTTCTCAACTACAGTACTTTTTCTTTATTTTTACACTGTGTTATTCTTTTCTCTCATCTTTTATTATTATTTGAAGACCGATATTTTGTTCTTGTGGAATTATTATTATTTTTGTTTTCTGCTATTGCTTATCATATTGATAGGTAAAAAATCACCAATGTAAATTGTAATTTTGATGTGGTTTGCATGTGAGAATATTCTAGAGGAATCCCAGACTACAAGTTTAAGAATGTTTCTTACATTAGATATGTATCAAGCTGAAGAATCTATTTGATTATGAAAGGTGAAATTTGTGTAAGCAGTTGATGATTTAATTATACTTATATGACTTGATACGGTAACCATATTGTGGAATGAAAAACGTGTTTGTCTTGGTATGATTAATATTGATTTAGATTTTCGATGACATCTGTATCTATATGTTAATTTAAGGTTTCAACATGTTCGTGTGAAATTTTGAGCACGTTTGTTTTTTGTTCATGTTAAACATTGAAGCATCAGAATTTAACTGACAACCATGAATTAATATCAAACTTTAGATTTCAGGTTTACATATGTTCCAATATAAGGCGCCAACACATGAATTTTTTTAAAGGAGTTAAGTATATTTTTAGTTTCCAAATCATGCTCATATTAAGTTTTGGTGCCTAAAGTTTTAAAAGTGTTTTTTTCCCTTTCTTAAAGCATGCTACAATTTGTTCTTGCTGCTTGTTTTTATCCAATAATTTTTTAGTTTTAGTCTAATAATATTATTTTTTTGTTTAAATTCAAATCATGCAAGATTAATAGAATATAAATCATATGAGTGATTGAAGCTAAACAAAGATTATGAATGATTACAGTCCAAATCGTACAACTTGTCTCAGTATACTACTATTTCAGAAATCAGAACATTAAGGACTTTTTTTTTCTTTTTCTGTACTTGAAATAAAACCTTCCTATATTTCCTAGAACTAGGATATGAATGATAACAGACCAAATAGAAACAATAAAAAACCTATAGTACCCAATCAATGTTACAGGGTAAAAGATAAATTTGACTTGTGTTTTGAGCCTAGAAGTTCCTTGGTGATATATTTGCATTGAAATTTACTACCCTTAGAAGCTACACGAGAGGCTTGACTCAATAAGGAAAAGAATACGACATATACAAATACTCCACAATGTGCTTTGAAAATCGCTGCGGTGATAGTGTCATACGTAGTTTAGTACGGTAGATTAATGCATAAAAATTGTTAAAAACTTCAACGATAAACAACGATACCACATTTGAATAGAAGTTTTAGGTTATCTATATTCTTGTAGACGGGATAGTGACACGATTGATGTTGATTCAACAAAAACATATATTTGTTTTAATAGTTTCTTTGTCAAACCAACATTGGTTGGTCAATGTATGATGATGGATAATATCACAAATTTCTATTTCCAAAGAGCGTTCACCACATAAGTCACTTGTTAGTTTCACTCAAACACGAAGCTTGCTCTATGTCTAAGGAAGCTTTTGGCATTTGCTCTCTACTCTTTCCCCACAGCACAAAGTACAATCCTAGAACCAAACCGCAGCTACCTAAAAGGCTGCTCAAATAACACCAAAAACAATCACATAATGAATTAAACAAATTTTTAAAAAAAAAGAGACCAAAATTAAAACTTCAAATCAAATAAAAATATTTTATTACTAATGAGTGAAATTACCTTCCCAAACTTAATATCTCGCCCAAGAGAATTGCTGAGGAGAACATAGTCATGATCAGAGCTAATGGTGTTGACATGGCTAGAAACACTGGTCCTCTCTTTTCTATAACCCATGTTTGTAAGTAATATGTCACACCAGTCACCATTATTCCCTATCATTACAATAATTTAGTTGCCATGATCAGCCATGATTTGAGAGATAACAAAATATTATATATAGAAATAAATAATTAAGTTATGAATTTAATTAAGATTGAGATTATTACACAATATAACACAGCGACGAGCCTGACATTCCAACCCAATTTCCATTGTTCAAAGTCTCTCTCTACCGCCAAGGCTACGATTAATGACTGAATTGAGCTTAAGGAACATTGAAGAGTTGTGAGTAGCAGCTTTGAAGGGTACCCTTTTATGATAAAAGTCTGGTTGAGTAAAGAAAATAATTAAAATGAGAAAAAGAATGTCAGTAAGTAATGTTGATATTATAAGTTGGTGCCAACTAACTTATTTATTAATCAGAAAAAGTTAATTACTTGTAGTACAAGCCACATTCCCCAAAAGGTGTTGGAAAGAAGCATGAGGAAGCAACCCTTGATCCATGATGATCCAGATAGAACGTGGCCCTGATGTTGTTGGGTTTTATGGTAATTCCCCAAAAAATGAAAATGGGAGAAAAGTTCCAATTGAGGACCTTTATAAAAAGCAAGGGTTGCTGCTCCACCCAAACATGCCACAACACCAGACAACTTAGCAGCCCCAGCAGCTGTCTTTACTCTCAAAACTTCGATCCTGAAATACATACAAAAATATTCCCAATTAAACATGTTGGATCATAAAATAATACACTTAATGCGAAAAAAAATATTAATACACTTAATGAAATGTCACAGTTCATCCAAATATACACCAAGATTATATCAACACACGTGCCATAATAATAAAGATGGACCAGATAGCTTGATGTTTTTTTTGGTGAAAACAAACAAAACAAGGCACATTATTTGACAATTATTATTCAGTGCATATTCTGCGGCTACAAAACCTTAATAGGTCGAATCAAAAAGTTATGAAAAGTTAAATGTATTTTCCAACTAGGAAACACCCCATGACCTTGTCACTTGTCAGAACAAACCCATAAATAAGGGATCAGCCACCTTTTGTAGTCCGAAAATCAAACGATCATCAATGTTAGCACGAACTTTGTATTATTTTTTTTTTTAGGTTTGAATCTCGAATCTTGCATATATTATGTACTCATATCAATTGAGTTGAACTTACAAAAACCGAACTTTGTATTTTAATTACACTTCTGACTGTTCTAGAGTTCTAGTATTCAGAGTTAAATCCTAAATTTATTGCAATTGAACTACTCATTATGTTTATTATTATAAATAAAAAATAACTTTGTAGATTTATTGAATAATTAATATATCTGGTTTATATTATAGATTATATACATCAATTATTCAATAATTTTTTTATAAAAAAATATTCAATAAATTTAAAAGTGTCTTTTTGTTTATATACTATCAGATGATAATATAAATGAACATTTAATTTGTAGGTTCCGCCACCCCACCCAAAATAGTGAGATGAAAAGTGACACTAATGTTTTTTGGAAGAGAGATAAAATAGGAAACCTGTAAATGATATGATACTACGATAGAAAAGAAGATATAGATAAATAGAAGATGGTGAGGCGTGGAGGTGGAGGCGGAGGTTGTTTGTGTGAGAGGAGGAGGAGGTGGGGGAACTGATGTTATTACTTCATACTGTTCGTTTGCAGGTTGACAGGGATGACAGATGGCGTTGGACCTTGGAAGCTTCAAATGATTTCTCTGTTCGCAATGCTTATAATTTCCTATCTGCTAATCCTCCTTTAGCTTTATCTGTTCATGTTGCTTCACTGTGGCATAAGGACGTTCCATTAAAGGTTGTCTTATTTGCTTGACGTTTGTTCCAAGACAAGTTGCCTACAAAGGACAATCTGCATCGGTGTGGAGTTCTTGATCGTGAATCCATGTTGTGTGTGGCTGGGTGTGGCTCGTTTGAATCTTCTCAGCACTTGTTCTTACATTGTAATATATTTGGGGCTGTTTGGTATTTCATATACAGGTGGCTTGGCATCTCAGCGGTAATTCCTGCTCAGGTCACGGATCATTTTAACCAATTCAGTGTCAGCGGTGGTATAGCGAAGACGCGTTGTTCAATATCTCAGGTGATTTGGTATGCAACTGTTTGGAAAATATGGAAAGAAAGAAATAACAGACACTTTAACGACAAAGAATGCTCGATAAGTCAAGTGGTCGATAAGATCAAATCACTCGCATTTAGGTGGTTGAGGGAGAAATTCCCTACCCTCCCCTTCAATTACCATGGTTGGTGGCTTGGTCCGTTCACAATGTTGGGCATAGGATGATAGTTATTTCTGTTTAGCTGTTTTATGTACAGTTTCCCTCTTGTAAATATTGTTTCGACACTGTTTCTGTTTTTCCTTAGTACACCTTGTACTAGGAAAGCCTTTTGAGTTGGTAATATAATCCATTTTAGCCTCTTCAAAAAAAAAAGATAAATAGAAGAAAACTTATAGGTAAAGTGACATGACAGAATGAAAGTGTGGAAAAATAATCACAAATCACAATCCTTTGAACTATACATGATTTTTATGTTATCTATATCTAAATACTTTTAACTTTTCCCCTTAACCAATATCTAATTTCAAAAGGGCCTATATAATCCAGAATTCTCAGCCTAAAGAGTTAAGTAAAATGTGCATAAATTTAGTTTCAATTATGATTTTCATTCAAATTCTCTCAAGTGATTTGTCGCAACCGAATATCTTTAACCATTTGAGTCTAATCTTAGATTGTTCGCTTTAATGATGATGAAACTAAATGCGTCCTTAAGGATCCAACAATTTTCTTGCAACGACCTCATCTACGGCAACATAAGTTAAATTTACACAACCGTCCAAGAAATTAATTAAGAGAGAAAATAATTAAGTGGAATTTATAATAAAATTTTGATTTATTTTTAAAGCTTGAGATACTGGTAGTTTTAATTTACATCGAAAATGCAAATTAAATTAAATTAAATCGTGATACAATATCTTAATGAATCGTGATACATTCAATTAAGATATTTTTTCAAATACATATTTTTTAATTTACATCTAAAATGTAAATAAACGGCAACATATTTTTTTTACAAATACATTCAATTAAATTAAATCGTGATACAATATCTTAATGAATTTAATGGACGTTTGTGTTATTAATTAAGAGAGAATTTTTTTTATAGATTATGAATGATTTATTAAAATTTTGATTAGCTGAATGTAAAAAGAATTCTTGCACTGAATCTAGATTTTAATTAAATTTATATTCTTGAGATACTGGTAATTACTTAGCATATATATACATTAAAAAGGTATGCGGTAAAACAATGAGAATCCCCTCACTTGCCATGCAACCTCAATTTTGTATGGTTATGCAACATGGAAAATGGCGGCCTCTCATTGAAAGTCAGTTTAAAATAGTTTTACACAGACAAAAATATTTTTAAAAGCTTTATATAGAAAATGTACAACCATTAAATTCATTAAGATATTGTATCACGATTTAATTTAATTGAATGTATTTGTATAAAAAAAAATACATTGTGTATAATAATTATGGTGCATTTGTCTTTAATTTTTTTAGGAAAAAAATATCTATCACTTTGGTTATTTTAATAGTGTTTGTTTAAGATTTTAAAAATAGTTTTGACTCTAAATTGAAAAACTATTAGGATTAACTTTTCTTAAAATCTATAAAAAAAAAATCAAAAAACAAGGAGTAAGGCATAAACAAGTTAAAATTCATTTTTCAAAAAAGTAATTTGTGTGGTTAATTAACAAAACAAAAATAGCTTTAGATTTTTTTTTAACACAGTCTACTTTCTACTTTTTTTTAATAAAATAAAAATTGTAACAAACACACCCTTAATTTTTTGAAAGTATATGCAATGTTTAAAGGTGGAATTAATGTATAAGCTGCAAAACCCTTCTATAAAATAAACAAATTAAAAAAAAAATCAAAATCCCGGCCAGCTAGTGATAAAAAAATTAAAAAAGGTGGAATTCTAGTCACTTGACTATAAAAATATAGAGAAATTAAAATTTAATAAGCTCTATATAGCAAGGTAAGTACCTGAGTATGAGTGCCAAGAAGAAGGTAATCACTGGGAGACAGTTAGCAGTGGCAGCGGCCAAAGTTGCAGAAGTGTTTATTAGAGCAATACCATATATGTCCAAACTCGATGTGATCCTATTCATATAGATCAACAAATTTTATTATATATTATTTAGTTTTTGTTTTGGTGCCTAAAAGAAGTGGCAAACACCGACTCTCACATATAACTGCAAGGTTCAAGTTCGAACCCGAGTAAAGATGTTCAACCAACAATTTCGGCAGTTGAGTTAGGTTTACGGACATTATATATAACAAACACATACATATACATAACATACCCGATGAAAGAAATGAAGAAGATCTTGCAAAACGTCGCGAATGGCAGAGGCGGTGCACTTTTCCTGTGTCCAAGTTATAGTATAGCTTTCAGTAATCAAAACTGGTATCAATAACTAAAGTGAAATTAAAAGAAAGAATTAATAGAAGATTATTCATACCATTCAAAGAAGAGAGCAAAAGGTATTAGGAAAAGAGTGGCTGCAGACTGTCTGTAGAAGACAAAGACGAAATTATTCATGCCATGGTCGAATGCAGCTTTTGACAGAAGAAACATTCCAGCATATATGGCTTGTATGATTACCACAATCACATATGGATTGTTTCTTTTCATCTTGCTAGCTAATTTGCTTTTATGATCAATTATTGATCACCTAAATTATATATAAAAGGTGTGTGATCTTTAGCTGGTGAGTGGTGAAATCAATTACTAATATATGATGAGATATTGATAACAAAGGTTCTTCTAGTGTGTGAGTAGTAACACATTGATAATTGGCTCACCAAGAGTGCTATATATATAATGTGGACGTGTGTGGTGAAGACCATATATATGCTACTTTACTTTATTATTATACATGTTAGGACTTAGGGGACCACACCTCTACGTTGTTTTGACGTGCTAATCTAATCAATCTCATGCATTCAATTATGTACATGGATGGCTTTGTTGTATCATCAAATTGATGGCCCTTTTTTTTGTTTATATGACTCACGTGTCTTTTTATCATTCTATTGTTAAATCTATGAGCAAAAAGTCAAACATATAAAATAATCATACGCTGAAATTTATACAAAATTTGGAGGTTTCGGATTTGAACATGAATGAAGATGTTCAGTTAATAATATTGAGCTAAAACTTACTAATATGTATAAATTTATGTCAAATACATTTCATATTTTACTTATATTTAAGACAAGCAATTCAGATAGTTAGATCTTGATCAGATTATTGGTTCACAAAACGTTAAGATATTCTTCTATACTGCATATTAGTACAAGGCTTGAATTTTGCACCATCTAATTTGTCGACTTTATGATCCCTTAACAGCTAGCAGAAAATACAATTCAGTGTACCGACGTCTTATGATATTGGAGAACAATGACTCAGCAATTGAATCAATTATGCTGTTACATTTGTTACACTCCCTATGTTCTACTGTGAATAAATTGTACGGTTGTTGTGTCTGCTAGATTACTGTTAGAATGGATTGTCACACCTTTTTTCTTAAAAAAAACACTTTCAATAAATGAGTTTCACATGTTTATTACAGTTTTTTTAATAATAAGAATCTTAAAACAATATTTATAAATTGTTTCAAATCAAATGAGAAGTTGTTTTTAGTAGCTTCTCACTTGTGTGTAAATTTAATTCTTGGAAATGAATGATATCCCGGAATAATTTTTATAAACTTGTAATGAACTTGAAAGTGTCATATTTTCAGAAAATATTTATTCTCTTAAAACAAACACTCACTTTTTTGGAAAATAATTGTGATAACCTTGAAACAAGCACAAAACACCCTTATTTAGTTTATAGACATATTTGTGTACAAATAACCTAATGCTTTAAACTTATTCAACGTGTCTTCATTCACGAACTGAGCTATATGTACGCAGCACCTTGTATTAGGACAATCAAGTTATTGTTGGAAGTGTTTTTTCTCGTAAAACGATGTTACTGTTGTAACTTAAAACATTTCTTTGAAAATGTTACCTTATCCACATCAACAATAACCAAGAATTATCCTACTAAGTAGAGTCGACTACATAGATCAAATTACGTCATAGTGTTCTATCATAAACTATATTTGAATTCAATGACTTCCAAGTCCATTCTATTAATTAATTTATGAAAAGTTTACGAATACCCCCCACAAAGGCACTAAACCCATTTTGATGAATGTGGCTATCAATTTAATATGATCCTCATCGTGTGACATTAGTTCACACAAGAAAAAAGAGAAAACAAAACAAAAAAGAAGTCGAGGTTTCTTTCTTGCTTCAATTTTGCAATGAGTCAAATTTATTTGAGTGTGCTTTCAGTCCTTTTCAACCGATTATGAAATAGATTTGGACTCAGCAGAAAAGTATAGAGATGATACATCATAATTGCGTATAGTTGCTTTCCATGCACATATATTATGTTATATAGGTTGATTACTAATATTATATTAGGGAAATTTTCATGGAGAAAACACTGCAATTAAAGTACGTTTTTTATAATATAGAGGACCATATCTATTTCCGTCCATGGAAAGTGAAAGTAGGAAATTCCTTAGAAAGCAAATTCATTGTTTCAACTTCAAGTTTTCGGCTTTTTTAGTTGCTAAGTACCGTGCAATTTATAAACACAGCTAAATTAATCTAATCTCATATTATTCCGACCAACAAAATACGCATATATTTTGCGTGCATTTTGAATGTTAACAATAATCTATTCCAGCATTCTAGATTGCAACATTAATTTTTCTTTTTCTCCTTATTCCTTTAATTTGCTAAGTGATTAAAAATATCCGGAAACATGTGTACTCATGTAAACAAGTAGTGGTTGAACTTCAGTGGTAAACAAGTATGCTTAGGTTATAGAATAAATTGTTTGGGGAGAAATTGAGTTTGAATTCTCACTAAAATAATTATTAGTCAGACCTTTTTTATCTTCCATTTGAACACGAGATTATCATGCTCCCTTTTCATAAATATCAGAGGTTTAAGACCCCCAAAAAAAAGTGAGCACGTCTGAACACACTCATATGCATAATTTGTGTAGATATTCATTGTGTTAAATATATGGTCACGATTTCAATAAAAAAAAATAGCATGTATGCAAGTACAAGGCATAGGTAGCTCAATTAGTTGAGCTAGCTACATCTTATAAATTAGAGTTTGAGGAGGAGATTCAGATTTTATTTGTTCACAAAAAATATTTGTTAATAAAAAATAATATTATTACTATTGGATAGTAATAATCAGTAAGTATAGAAAATTATGTTGAAAGATGTCTTCTCTTTAAATAAATATTGGTATTTCTATTAATTATTCTTTGACTCTGCATTGAGATTCACACAAAGTGTATTAATTTGTGCAATAAAAAATTGAAGAAAAAAGTGACAATTACACTATATAATTCATTTCATCAGTATATAGCTATATGAAAAAAGATAATTTCAAGTTCAACTTTCTTTCTTTTTTTAGGTTGAATGATTGGTACACTGTTGATTGTAAGAAAACTTGGGATTCCTCTGTTTTCCTTTCCCCAATCATATCACTCTTTGCTTTTAGCAAATAAAGATACATTTATATATAAAATAAAAAAATATAAAAAAAACATCTTTAGTAGTTGGAACAATGCATTATACAAAGGCAAGTCAATATCTATTGACTATTGTTAATTATAAGCCACTAGCATTCTTAAAAACAATACACACGCGATAGATTTTTTTTCTTTTTTTTGACAAAACACGCGATAGATGTTATATACCACTAGTTAAGAGCTTAATTGAAGATGGAGAAGTCCTTTTCTAGTATAATGAAAAATGCATTAATATAGTAACATTAATAATTAGTTTATGTTATGACACATGCATGCATGTGGCCTTCTCCACGTTTGCCTTCTCTAAACTGCTAAGCTGATTGTTAACTTTGTTAAGTTTTCATGGCCCTACGGTCAATATCTTATGGAAAGCAGAGACACGTTCAAGAAAAGATGAGTCCAATTATTAAGTTAACTTGTTTGTCACCCTGTTAACATCAAAATGTAAGATCTCACCACAACCACCAAAATGAACGTGATTTCAAAAGCAATTATACTTCAATTAAGCATTTCAATCGACAATTAAGACCAGTTAAACCACAGTTGTTTATTGCAAAGTTTTCCCACTACCACTACTCGTATTTTTTTTAATTTAGTTATTTAGCAATAACTAGTATGCTTTTTTTAAGACAACTATGATTGCTACTTGATATTAAGTAACTATAGTCCAATTTCCTATCCTCACTTTCGACTTTGGAGAATATGATATTTTATGGCAGGTTTGTAGTTTCTACTTTGGATATATCTCTCCAATTTCATATCCTCACTTTTAGTAACCTTACGAAACTTAAATGTTAAGGATTGAGGGCTTTTGAGTGAGTGATTTGGAAAAACCCATACAATTAATATAAATACTTTCGATACTGATTATCAAATGAAGGATTGAGAGTGGAAAGAACAGAAATTAGGGATTGTTTGGTGAGAAGTGAGAAATTGACGATAATTTTTTGGCCACCATTATGACTCTTTTATTTTCAAGAGAAAGAAAATGGTAGAAATTAGAGTTTGTTCATGTTAAACATTAGAAGCTAATTTCTTGTAATAAATTTTTTGCATGATGCGAAGATAAGAAGAGGTACAAAAATGTGTAAATTGTACATATTTGATGGTTCTATTGTTATTTATTATTATCTAGTTAAAATTCGCATGGTAGAAGTAAGCAATGTGATTTTGGGTTACGGCATGTTACTAACATGAGTTTAGTTGGACTAGTATGTTAAACAAGGTTTGTTATGTAATGGAACTAAAAAGAAAATATTGAGAACCGGCAATGGCTTGGAGTGTATTTCAAAGTGGTTTCATTCAGTTTGTAGGAAATAGGCTTTTAAGAGACATAATGGATGTATGTGTTTACGAGTTGCATCGCCCAAGGGTTTTTGAGGTGAAGGTTTGACGGAAAAAACTCAATTTGAAGTGGAGACTTCCACTAATGATACTAAAAGAAGACAACCAACCATGATTATTGGATTACTAGTAAGAGATAGAGAAATTAGGGATATTGTTGCCCCAAAGTTGTACAACTATGAGACCTTGTATGTTATGCTTTAATTGCAGTTGGAGAGATGCAAGACTCAGAACCAAGCAACTTTTAGGAAGCAGTTGAAAGTAAAGAGAGTCAAGAACAGGTTAAGGCAATGAACGAGGAAAAGAATGCACTAGAGAAGAACTACACTCAAAAACTTGTTAAACTGCCTAAAAAGTCAAAGTTCGTTGGACACGCTGGATCTTCAAGATGACTAAAAGGAACATTATGGGGGTTGAAGTGGTAATGGTTCAATTTGTGAATATAACTAAAAAGTTAGTGTGGTTTGATGCAATGGTAATTAGAAATGACTTGTGGAGAAGGATCATACTTAGAAGTATGTGGGGCTACCAAGGGTTGTTGATGCAAATGGAGATCAATGCTTGGATCAAGGTTCATGCGAGGCTTGGACTTGATCAGTTCTCGCAAAGAGTAATTTCATGATAGATATAGCAGAAAAAATTTTGATGGTTAAATTGACATCGTCATTGATTTGAAGTCAAAGTATAGAATTGTGGATAAATTGTCTTAAAATCAGTGACTTTAGTAGATTGCGGAGTTACTCTCCCCTATACGTAGATCAAATTGGGTGAAACTAGGTAAACAATCTTGGTTTTTTTGTTCCTCTTCTCTTCTACATATCTTTGGATTGATTGTGTGTATTTGATCTAAACATAAGTTCTAAATTTGTTTTTTTGTTGAATTTATTGTCGATTATAATGCTT
>Ga0315913_1002722_pt1 | contig 20950 bp, 13 predicted proteins | sample MpolsnodulesMG_FD_207736 | JGI IMG/M metagenome (GOLD analysis project Ga0315913, IMG submission 207736) | Medicago polymorpha root nodule microbial communities from Los Angeles, California, United States - small nodules | ecosystem: Host-associated > Plants > Roots > Nodule | place: USA... | reverse complement strand
TCATATTGTCAACCCAAATCTTTAAACGTTAAGTGACGAAAGGGACTAACTTATTCCAACGTGAGTAACGTTTTGGATCAACTTGAAACTTTTAAAACGTAAGGGACCGACTTGAAACTTTTAAAACATAAGGGACCAACTTGAAAACTAAAATAAACATAAGGAATCAAACATGCAATTAAGCCTAATTTTTTTTATCACTGAACATAAATACATACATGTAACAAAATTATCATTGAACATTAAATTCAAAAATAATAAAAATTATCACCGAGCAACATGTAGATATAGAATATAAATATAATAAAAATTCAAAATCAAAGCGGGGAACTTGCCTTCTTTCACCACATATGTAACACTCTATTTCTCTTGAGACAATAGTCTTACTGAAAGAACAGTGCGCCAATTAAGATCATAGAAAGGAAGATGCAATAAAAAAGGTGAATTTCGTTCACCATAATATGAGTGTTTATTATTCTCTCTCAATGAAACTCTCATTCTCATTGAAAGAGTATGAGAAATACTTATATGATGATGAACAAAGTTCTTTTTTGTTGCATCTCCCTTTTTATGATCTTAATTGACACATTGTTTTTCGGTAGTACTGTTGCCTCAAGCGAAATAGAGTGTTACATATTCAGCGAAGAAGGAAAGCACCCATCTTTAATTTTGAATTTCATTATTTAATATATTTTATATCTACATGTTGATCGGTAATAATTTTTATTATTTTTGAATCGATCTCCAATGATAATTTTATTACATATGTATTTGTGTTCAGTGTTCTATACATAAAACCGTGTAACTTTTTAGACGAAACATAGTTCAATTTTTGGATGGAACAATTCTTAACCTTTAATTAAATCATGTCCGTATTGCGGTTTATCATTGCCCCTTTTCTTTGAGAATCGACGGTTAATAACAAAAAATTCATAAACACTCGTAAGAATTTATATATAATACAAAATATCATAGAGGAGAAAATAGCACAAACAAGACTCAAAGCTAAAACATCAAGTAAGATGAATATAATGTCTTTATATATAATACAAAATCTTATTGCTTGGTATTGAACTTGTGACCACAATTTACACTATAAAGGAATTTATATCATATATAAAGGCATTAGATTCGTCTAACTGGATATTTTGGCTTTGGATTTTTCTCGCTTGTGCTATTTTCTTATATGTTTGTAGTATTGTCGCATACCTCAGTTGATTCTACTACCACTTCTTGAACTTTTGTGCTTCCTTCACGCATGCTTACAACTGAAGAAACGTGATGGCATGAAGGATGGAGAAAAACTGGTGCATATATATATGAGCCACATTGATCACCACCATTACTTATTCCTCTTTATTTAAGTCTTCACCCAACCTTTGTTCAAAGGGTTTCATTAGATTATCTTTTTCCTTCAAGAAATACGTCTGTTAACGTGTAATTCAAAGTTTAACATAAAGGTCTGGTTACCCAGTCATTCCAATAATAAGATATTAAATCTAGGCTTATGGTTGTTACGAGAGCACTTTTAACACTGTGTGAAATGCATTGTTTGTAACCACTTATTTCATATAGGATTTTCAAACAAAGGATTTTTGAAAGAAACATAAAAATAGTTTTAGGAAGCCAGATAACCATGCCCCTGCAATTTTAAGAACTAATGGTGATTCTTATCACTATGTTCTCTAGCTAGGATACTTAGCAAACAAATAAAGAAATTGAACCATGTTTTCAATTTTAGACACTAGCAATTTTAATAATTGGCATGTTGAATTCTAAAAAATTTAGATTTTTCACCAAATCCTTCAAACATAATATGCTAGAGATATAAGGTAGAAAAAAATCAGGTACCTCCCTGTTGACATTTTTACTCCTCTTCATCGTTGCTGCAAGAAATAACGAACACACAACAGAGTTTGAATTAATAGCATAAACAATAAAACGAAACATTTATTTGATTTCATTTAATTAATTTAATCACGATGCTAAACTACAACAGATACATAAACACAGAAGCAATTTGATTTAATTGCATAAACAAACAAAAAAAGCATAAACAATCAAACAAAACTTTTATTTTATTTGTTTTATTAATTTAACCATGATGCTAGACGCGCAAACACATGCAATTGAAGTTAAATCGGTAAAATAAATAGAATAAATTGAGATTACAACTTACAAGTAAAACTTACATCTGAAATATTGGGTTGCTAGAGAAGACGCTGAATGTGAGATGCTTGTAAATTCAAAAAACCTTTTTCATCAACAAATACACACATATAACAAAATTATCACTGAATACAAATACACACATGTAAATAATTATCACCGAGCATCAATTCAAAAATAATAAAAATTATTTCCGAGCAACACGTAGATATAGATTATATAAAAAATAATAAAAAACTTAAAATCAAAGTGGGGCATTTGCCTTCTTCACCGTATACATAATACTCTATTTCACTTGAGACAATAGTACTATCGAAAAGCAGTGCGCTAATTAAGATCGTAAAAACGAAGATGCAACAAAAAAAAGGTGAATTTTGTTCACCATAATACGAGTATTTATTATTCTCTCTCAATGAAACTCTGATTCTCATTGAAAGAGTATGGAAAATACTTACATGGTGAACAAAATTTATCTTTTTGTTGCATCTCCCTTTTTATGATCAATTGACACACTGTTTTTCGGTAGCACAGTTGCCTCAAGCGAAATAGAGTGTTACGTATACAGTGAAGAAGACAAAGACAAATGCCCCACTTTGATTTTAAATTTTTATTATTTTTTATATTCTCTATCTACGAGTTGCTCAGTGATAATTTTTATTATTTTTGAATTTATGTTCGGTGATAATTTTATTACATGTGTGTATTTGTGTTCAGTGTTCTGTACATAAAACTGTGTAAATATTGTTCACACGAACTGAGTTCAATTTTTCGATGAAACAATGATTAATCATGCTTTAATTAAATCATGCCCGAATTGTGGTTTAACATCACCCCCCTTTCTTTGAGAAACGAAGGGTTGATAACAAAAAAATCATAAACCCTCGTAATATAAATTCAAAATTATCACCGAACATCAACTATCATTGTTTACGGGTTTTTTTTAATGAAATTTTGGTTTCTACGTTTGCGATTTTTTTAATGATATATGGTATATGGGTTTCTACATTTGTATGGTAAAAATTTGGATTTGTTTATGAGTTTGATGAATTTATAAGTTTCTTTATATGAAATTTTTTATTTTGTTTTGATAAAACAAAGATAATAATGTTGACATTTTATAGCATAGAGGAGTAAATTGGTAAAAAGATTAAGGGACGTGTCATGTAATTGTATAAATAAAATATAAGTTTTAATTAGTGAATTTCTGGATAGATTAAGACTTCTAGATAAATTAATTAAAGCAACATAAAACTTCCACTTGAAGTCAGATTCAATGTCATCAAATTGATTTACATATAACTATTTAGAAAACTACTATTTATTAAAAAAAAAATTATAACATTTAAAATAGAATGAACATGCAAAAAATATAACATTGAACAGGCTACAAAATAGTGTTGACTAACTCACCGTGGAGAAAGATTTTCAATATGTCGAGACTTTTTTTTGTAGAATTCAACATGTCAATTATGAAAAAATGCTATAATGTCTAAAATTGAAGACATCGTTCAATTTCTTGCTTTAATAATAGCCAAGTTACTGAATGTAGCGAAGAGAATCACACCATTAGTTCATAAAATTGTCGCGGCAGGAAAATTTGGACTCCTAAAACAACAGTCTTTTTCAAAATGTCTCGTGTTTGAAAATCCTATACAAATAACATTTTGTTAAAAATGCTCTCGCAACAACCATCATTAAACTAGATTTAATATTTGTTATTGCGAATGACCGGGTAGCCAGATATTTATTTGAAACATGAATTATACATTATTGGTATGCCTCTATGAAGGAAAAAGATAATCTAATGGAGTTGTTGATCGAAGGTTGGGCGAAGACTTCAAGAAAGAGGAAGTAACAATGATAATCAATGTGGCTCTTTTACGCACCAATTTTTCTACATCCCTGAGACTCTTCACGTCTTCAGTTGTAAGCATGCTTGAAAGAAGAAATATTCAAGAAGTTGTGGAAGGGGCACGAAGGATGGAGAAAAACTGTTGCGTAAAAGAGTCACGTTGATCAACACCATTACTTCCTCTTTTTGAAGTCTTTGCCAAACCTTCAATCTAAGGTCTTCATTTGATTATCTTTTTCCTTCAAGAGGCACATATGTTAACATATAATCCAAAATTACAAATAAAGGTTTGGACGTTTGGTTACACTTACACGGTCATTCACAAAAGTACAAGATATTAAATCTAGGCTATTTATGATTATTTACAAGAGAGTGAAGTTACGAGAATGTATGAAATGCATTGTTAGTAACGACCAAAACCACTTGTTTTATATACTAGGATTTTTAAACATGGGACATTTTTTAAGAGGCCGAAATTCCCTGCCCCTGCAATTTTACGAACTAATGGTGATTCTTTCAATAGCTTGGATACTTTGCAAACCAATTAAAGCAACAAATTGCAAGATGTTTTCAATTTTAGACATTATAGCAGTTTTCATATTGACACGTTGAATTCTACAAAAAACATCTTCGAAATTAACTTGCTAAAGATATATGATATAACATAATCAGGTAACTCACTCTTGAGTTTTCTACTAGTCCTCATTGTTGAAGCAAGCAATAACACACCAGACTTTGAATTAATAGCATAAACAATAAACCGAAACATTTATTTGATATAAAATAATTTAATCATGATGTTACAGCAGATAAACAACACAAGCAATTTGAGTTAATTGCATAAACAAACAAAAAAAACATAAACAGTCAAAGGAAACTTTTTTTATTTTATTAATTTAATCTTCTTCTTTTTTTTTGAAAGAAAGAATTCTATTAATTTAACGTGCTACAGAAGATACACAAACACATGCGATTGAAATTAAATAGGCAAACAAAATAGAATAAATTGAGATTACAACTTACAAGTAATACCTAGATCTGAAAAATTGGGTTGCTGGAGAAGACGCTGAATATGAGATGCTAGTGATTGTGACGGCTTGGATGGAAACCCTAATGGAGAATTAGGATTCTTTATAGCTTGTTTCGATTTATATAGGTCAGGAAACATATCTTTATTAGTTTTGGTAAATATATTCACAAGCATGGCTCATGGTTTTATTTGTTTTTTTATTAAACCTCGTATCTTTTTTAGCAAATTTAATTTCGTGATTTTTTTTTTGAAAGAGCAAATTTAATTTCGGGATTGTATTGTAAAAAATAAAATGTCAAAACCCGATTGTTATAAAAAAATAAAAAAAAAAAAAACTTGCTTGCCAAGCTTTGTTTGAGAAGATAAAATAAGATACTATGTTAGGAGTATTTTTTTATTTATTTTTAAGTAAATTACTCACCCATCCTTTTAAAGATAATGATATTAAATCCCCACCCAATTCATCTATCGGTCTTCTTGGTCATCAAAGAAGTAATAATTTTGCTCTTGTTTCTCAATCTTAAAAGTAGGTCATATAATTAAGAGTAGGTCATATATTCCAACCAACATTTCGAAGCTCCAACACAAACACAACAACAATAACAAAGCGCACAGTTAAAAATTAAGAGTGTATATTAACATTAAGTGCGACGATGGCTGATGAGATGATTTTGACCATTTAATTTTTTGACGTGAGTATAAATTGTTCACTCTCATGTTATATCATTTCACTTGATATTCTTTTGCCTCTGTATGTTTAGTTGTGACTCCTTAAAAAAATGTTTGGTTGTGACTCGATTTAACACTCCATTTTAAGTACTTTCCGCCGTTATACCCTTTGGTGTTGTGCCAAGACCATCTAATTTAACGTCGCATCATCAAATTGGATTATTAAAACCAAAAGTTGGACAATTTTTTTGAAATAGAAATCAAAATTGCACAATTAAAAATAGAGACCAAAATTACAGTTTGACCAAAATAGGAGGATGAAAAGGGTATGTAAACTTAAATTCTAAAAATAAAAATTGATATTTATAAAAAAGAAAAACATATATTTAACCTAAGGTTAAATAAGTTTTTTCAGAGTAATTATTGGTTAAATAAGTTTTTTTTGGCTCTTTTCAAAATTACAAATTTTCTTTTTAGTTTCTTAATTTTTTTCATCGAGTCTTGGTCCAATGATTCAAAAAAGAACAAATTTTGGTCCTCAAAACTTATCGAAAAGTTTTGAAGGGACTGATGTTGATGTCGCTGCCACTGTTCAAAAGGCACACAAATCTATTGTGAATTTTAAGAGTGCTAGTACGGTGTTGGTGGAGACACTAAGTGGAGGTCCAATTTTGCCAATATCTGATGTGCATTGGACATCTCCTTTGAGTGGTTTCTATAAGATTCATGTTGATGCAGCAGGTCCAATAGAGAGTGTATTGGTGTTGTGGTGAGAGATAATGAAGGTGTTGTAGTTGGTGCTAGTTCCTGGCAAGTCTTTCCATTACCATATTCAGAGGTTGCAGAAGCTTTAACTCACCAACAATCTCTCAACTATGTTGGCTCTATTATTTGAGATTGTATTAGTTTTAAGGGTAGTTTTCATAGTTTAATTTTTTTGCATGTTAAGTGTGAAGCCAACCAAGTTGCTCATTATTAAGTTAAATATGCTCTTAAGAATTTATATTGCATATGGATCGAAGAAACTCCATCTTATATTTCTGTAATCTTGACATTTGATTTATTGTTAGACTTTCGTTAATGAAATTATAGTTAACGTCAGAAGAAAAATATTGCAGAAAAGTTGTTGAGAAATTAAAAACAAAATTTGAGATTTTTTTTATAAGAATCAAAAACTTATTTAACCATTCTTCTTAGTTTAATTTAATTTTAAAAAGACATTTATTGTGCATTGGTAACACTTTATTTTACAAGAAAATTTGGAGCATCGAAGTAAAGCGGCAAACCCTAAAACGAAGTTTCAAACTGTAGCAACAATGGACGAAGAAGTTGCAGCGTCAGAAACCAGAAAAGAAACCACCGAAGTAGCACCGGCACTCATCGCCGTTCAGCCTGACGGCCACCACATCGCCGTCGCTGTCGGACCGGACCTCCGCGTCTTCAACCTCCTGTAAGCTTCCCTTTCCCAATTTCATTCATTCGTATCAATCAATTCAATTCACCATTTTCACCATATCTACAGTTCCAATTCTGCAGCTTCCTTGCTCGATGAATCCGTTAACCAACCTTTTCATAAAGATAATATTCGTGCAATTCGATTTGGTGCAAAAGGAAAACTGTTTGTCTCCGCTGGTGATGATAAAACCCTAAAAATTTGGTCACCGGAAAATTGGAAGTGTATTTCCACGGTTTTGTCGGAGAAGAGAGTTACTGCCGTTGCTATAAGCAATGATGGATTGTACGTCTGTTTTGCTGATAAATTTGGACTTGTTTGGGTTGTGGATCTCCATGAAAATTCGAGTGATAAGAAGCCGATACCGCTTCTTTCTCATTATTGCAGTATAATCACTAGCTTGGTTAGTAGCTTTGTTGTTTTTGTTTCGTTTTGTTTAATTTGTTATTTTGTGGTTTATTGTTTTAATTGTGTAATTTTTGCAGGAATTTTCGCCTGATAATCGGTATATTTTGAGTGCTGATAGAGATTTTAAAATTCGTGTAAGTTACTGATTTCTATGGGGATAATGAGAAGTTTGTAATTTGATTTTGTCTTTTGTTTTGTTTGTGTTTATAATTGAGTTTATATGTTATTGCAGGTTACTAATTTTCCTAAGAATCCGTTAAATGGAGCTCACGAGATACAGAGTTTTTGTCTTGGTCATACGGAGTGAGTGTTGCTTTTATTAATCTTATATATGTGTTTAGTTAAATACAATTAATAATGTACATCATTTATCAAAGGTCTTAATTGAGAATAAATATTTGTATATTCATCGTTATATTTAGGCATTGCAACGGAGCGAATCGGGGACAAGTTTTACCTTCCCCGTTCCCAAAACCGAATCCCTGATAAATACCTGTTCCCCTACTTGATATCTAATGGGGATGAATAATTGAACTCCCGTACCCAACGGGTCCATGTATCCCCGCCCCATCTCCCAACGATGAAGTCAGCGCAGGTTCCATAAAAGAGAGAGCGGATGATTGGTGAGAGAGAATGAGAGGGAGGCGTTGCTAGAAGTGAGAGATGGAGGCGGAATAGTTGGTAAAAATGAGCACAAAAAAAAGGGTTCGGGACGGGTAATTATGTAATTTTAGACAAGCAGGACGGGTTCGGGGTGGATACTTATGTCCCCATTGCCCGCCCTGTCTCCATCTTTTGAAATCAGGGAAAACCCCAAACCCAGTCACAGTCGGGGTGGGTTCAGGCGGGTACCCACGGGTATGCGTTTTGTTGCCATGCCTAATTATATTCAATGAATTTATTAAGTCATTGTTTGGATAGTTGTTTTGAAAGTAATTGTCACACCCTAGTGAGAGTTCGCTGTAACTATTTGTAGGTTCGTGCAGACGTGCGTTTTTACCATGTACTCAAACAAGGCTAAGTATTTCATTTTCCTTGTGATAATGAGTCTCAACAAAAAATAGACATAATACTATTTGAACACTTTGTTTCTTTACAATAAAATTCTAAAATAAGATGGTGAAGAGTTGAACTAAGTCTCTCACTTTCATCCCCTAGTTGAACTTAGGGTCTCTTTGCGACTTGGTTTTTGTAGGGGAGGACTTTGGAGGGCTGTGTCTATATTTTGATATATATGATATTTAAAAAAAAAATTAAAAGAACAATATCATACCTGAGCATACATTATAATGTCGTTCCTTTTATTATTTTTTAAAATACCAAATATATATATCAAAATATAGATATAGCCCTCCAATGCTCTCTCCTCCAAAAAGCAACTCGCAAACAGACCCCAAAAAAATGACAATCTTGGTATCACGCACGACTCTCTTTTGATGTCTAGCCGAGTGGAATTGTTGATTATGTATAAGAGTCATGTTCAAGCTGTGTTCTCAACGTGTAGAAGCTAGGAAAAAAAACATTTAGATTCTGCTACCTGAGTGGAGTTTCCCATGTCTGTCGTATTGGATATGTATGAATGTTAGACAACATATATTCTGATTTGCATTCAACTTGAAGTGTCAGTTCTAATTAGATTTTTGCGTTTAAGTCTATTTCAAATGATTATGTCTTGATCATCTTTTTAGAATTTTACAATTCCAGATATTTTCAGTGGGATTGTTTCCCTATATTCACCCTCCTAAACAAATGAGGAAACCTCGCATGTTTTTGATAGAAGATAAGCAAAAGTTGTCTTCCAGTTTATAGATTTTTATATGTATCCAAATATCTATTTGCAGGTTTGTTTCTTGCCTTGCTTTCGTTCCAGCTCAGGAAAACCCTCATAGTCTTCTTCTATCTGGCAGTGGTGATTCCACAGTTAGTGTTTCCTTAAACCTTTCTTGATGACTCAGGCATCCTGATTATTTTCTGTATAGTTCTGTTTTAAAGTGAGTGCAACATATTTTTCCTTCTGCAGGTACGATTGTGGGATATCACCTCGGGTGCACTCCTAGATACTTGTGAGGTTGCAGTTAAGGTACTTTTAAATTTCTTGAGGCTCTAATAGTTTGCATATCTTCTTTCTTCACTTTATTATTAGTGCTTTTTTTGGAAATCATTTCTAGACTAATTAATAATTGTGAGGTCACACTTGGTGTTCACTTTTTTTGTTCTTTATCTTCTGTTTCCAAAGGCAGGGCTTTTAGAGTCCAATGGTAATGCAGAGGAGCATGACCATGCGGTTACTGATTTATGTACCACCCTGGATGGTTTGCTTGTTGCCGTGGCCATTCAGAGGCAAGTCTCTTGGTATTGTATTATGTCATATTTCTCTTCAAGAGAACTTAGTATGGTTTATTGACTAGTTTATTTGATATCTATGTAGCTTGCAAGGAATTGTATTGTTAAGTTGCAACGTTTCTGCACAAACACTTTCCGTTGCCAAGGTAATGTCTGTGAGTACACATGATTGAAATGATCATTGACTTTTATCACTATGTCCAATTTAGTTAGTCTCATTTATCTTTAGATATCTTTACTTCATGTCTGAAGTTAGATTTCTACTTCTGCACTATCATTGTGAAGCATAGCTAACTGCATATCCAAAGACAGAAATTTATTCTAACGTCAACGCTGCAGGTTGTTTCTATTGCAGGAGAGACTTTTGTCCCTACCTGCCTGGCAAACAACCCCTCTACAAGGGAACTGTGGATGGTTACAGGTGTCTCTAGTTTACCTGGATATGATTACCCCTCTTTGTCTCGTGTCCTAGTAATTTCTGGTATTGATGTTGAGCAAGAGCCAGTTGTTCTGGGAGACGATAAGATACCCGGGGGCATAAAGCTGCTAGAAACGTTACAAGGAACTGCATCTTTTGATGACAATGCTTTTTTGGTAGCAGCTGAAGCTGTCAAAGCAGCAATGTGTAACCTATTAATAAAGAAGCAATACCCTTTCGAGAATAGAGAATATAGAAAGAAAACTAGAAATGATAGAAAACTCAAGGAATAACAATATGCAATCAAATTTTGTTTTATTAATTTATCTAGCAGCTTAGCTCAATTTCCTTGGTTAGAAATTCTCAAACCCTACTATGTATTCTAGATTCTTTGTATTTCCTATTGTTTATTTTCTGATGAATATGTCAAAATGTTGCCATCAATTTTGTGGTCAGTCTTCAGTTGTGTGAAACATCTAGTAACTATTGTATTTGCTCATGACTTCATGGACCATGGTGCAGCACAAGTACATTTCCTATGCCATGACATCTAACTATTTCTAATTTGTGTGTCAACTTAAGCTGAATGCATGACAGTTGCGTGCACCACACTTGTGCAGATTATTTCCCTGAAAGATGGAGTTTCTTTCTTCTGCACTTTAAGGGGTAGCCGTGGGCTATATTGCTTGTTAACATTTGAGCTTATGTTACTAGAGTTCATCCAAGAGAATATCTTTTTGTTTTCTTCCCCTAACTCTTCAGTTTTTGGTCCAGTGCCTGTACATAACTCTGAAGCATGTAGAAGTTGGATCCTTTCTGGATCCAAAATTTCTTGTTAAAAAAATTCCAGAAATACGATGGAAGCATTATATATAATATTAAAAAAATGGTTCTCGATCAAACCTAGTCAAACATGAAACGTCCAAAATTGCGTATCAAAATAATTCCTGAAATACAATGGAAGCAATATAATATTTAAAAAGTAGTTCGTGATAAAACCTAGTCAAACATGAAAAGTATTTCGTGGTTTTCAGATTTATGATTGGTCAGTGTATTGGCATAATTTATTCCCTAGACATGGTTTTCTTTTTAAAAGAAGTTTAAAACAAGGGAAAATTACACTAACCTCCCCTAAACTTTAACTAAATGTCACTCACCTCCTCTCTATTTTTTAAAAAGACATTGACCTCCCCTTACACTAACTCTGTTTAATCTCCGTTTGAAGAAAAGAAAAACCTTCCATTCCCAATATTTATTTTTATAGAAACATCACTTCCATTTTTTCCGTTTGAAGTGCAATTGGTTGATGAAGAAATAAGATGTCCAGTTTCGTAATCTGTAATGAGACTTACCAAACTTGTCATGAAGATCCCATTCTATGGTGGAACGGATACAATACCAAACACTCTAAACCTAATTTCCAAGATTAAAGGACATTGCGTGACATTGCTAAATCTTGTCTAATCATCAATTTAATCTGGCATTAATCCTTTGTTTATACCGTTAATTCCATTTCTTTGATATTTATTTTCTTAATTGAAATCATCTTTCATTAGGTTAATCAAATCAAAATTTCAATGTTGGTAGAAATCAATAGTAATTGGTGAAAGCATACAAACAAGATCTCATAGTATAAATGTGTGACGAGGCAAAGATTAAACTGAAGGAAAAAATGAGTAAGGAAGGTGACGTGATTAATAATTAGCTGACAATGATTAAAGAGTTAGGAATACATTTACATTTTAGTTTTGAGGGGAATGCCAAAAAGGTTACAAACCCATTACTATTCTAATCTTACAAGGTTTTTTTTGAATGTTTGGTTGATTATATTAGTGGAATAGTGGATTGATTGGATTCAACAATAAAGGTTTGTCCCCGCAATGTTAATAGAAGATTCTTAACCAAAAAAAAGTTAACGGAAAAATTAATGGTGTTAAAAGAGAAGGGAAGTGCTTGTCTATTTGATTAAAACTTAAGGAAGGTTAATATTAATTTTAAAACTAAAAGGGGTGTCAATGTCGTTTGGATAAACCTTAAGGGAGGTGGATGTAATTTTCCTTTAAAACAATGAGTATGTGAATGCAAAATACATTTTTTATTTTATTGGTAAATGCTGGTTGTTAGTAAATTCTTAGAGGATGAGGAAATGTTAGTTTGTGATTACCGAACCACGACATCTTAAATCTCATTCAACGTACGTCCCATATCTTACCAATTGAACTACGTACACATGCTTAAAAAAAAAGCTATCCATGTGGAACGAATTGAAAATGCATTAACTTACCGTGCTTTGAAGAATTATTTTTTGATAACCAAGAAATTTTATTCATTAAACAGAGCATAAGAGGTACTATCGTCGTGAGCTTAACTCAGATGGTAGCGACAATGCATAATATATATTAGGTTTCTGGTTCAAACCCCAACCACTACGAAAAAAGAAAGAGGATAAGAGGTACTCAATCGACAAAAGTGGGCAAAGTTATATTTTTATCTATTGATTAAGTTCAAAATCATAATTTTCGTCAAAAAAAAGAAGTTTAAAATCATAAAATGTATTATATTTTATATATCTTATCAACTGCTGACATAAGTATATACTACCTATTTGTTTATTCTTTCCCTTCTTTTTATTTTGGTCAATGAGTTAGTGTTTGACTATTATTACATCTGTTGATAAAACTGATCCATCAGTGACGCATCTTGGCCCCTCCTTAATCCTCAACCTAACAATCATATTTCTACATGTCAGCACAAAAGAAAATAAAGAGATTGAAATTGAGATATGTTGTTTGAGCATGAATCATGTATTGTATCGAATCTATGACGGCTGGCATAGCAAATCTGATACTCCGCAATAGTTTTATAGTTGTATACCAATTTAAGTTAGGAAAGACTTTTAAATTCAAAATATGTCGTTTAACCACTAGATTAAGCATTTGGAATAGTATATATATGTCACAACTTGTTGAATTATGATGATGATAATTATTTTTCGCAATGATTTAGTATACCATAATTAATACCAATATTAGCAACGAGACCATCTATTAAATATTAGTTAATTTGGTCTTAATCGTTAACACTCTAGTTAGTATGGTAAACTATGTACACTTGGTGTATTGTTGTTGGATTGTAAAAGGATAATAATTCTAATCAGATATGTATAGAATGACGATGTTTGCAGTATTATGTTATTTTTCAACTGTGGATATAATAGTTGTGTTGATGATGAGAGAAGAACTTCATTGAATGATTGTATGTAGGTGGTAGATGGAGAACGAGAAGAACAAATGAGACAATCGTGAACGAGACATGACATGACATATCATCATTAGTTGCGTGTAATATTCCGACTCTTTTCATTAATTCAATGATACATATGCATAAATAAACGGAGATATACATGTGTGTATGACTGTGTAAAAGTCGTCTAAGATATTTGCACAAACACGACAAATATACATACACTAGGTGTGTTGGATTATTTGTTTCAAGCATAGTAGTTCAGTTTATGTTGTGTCTGGGAGATGATTACTTCCATGATAGTACAAAATAAAATTTGTTCCAGACACAAAGGCTCATTCCAAACATGGGTTAGGAAGCTCCTCTTAGATAGGGATGGCAATGGGTACTTATTGGGTAGGGTACCATAGTGCCCATCTCCGTACACGCGTTTTAAGAAAATTCCCATATCCGAGCCCATACCCTCGTGAGCAATAAGTTTAGTGTCCGTCGCCATACCTTATGGGTATCTTAGTGTCTGAACCCGCACCCATTACCCGCGCTTTCACAAAAACAGATAATAATTAAGAAAAAATAGCACAACATAAGTAAAATATGATATGAAATCTACTAAATCAACGTATAAAATATTACACATCATATTATTTAGCCAAATAGAAAGCATCTAAAATATAAAACACAAGTGCATATTACAATAAATATCAAAGACTTAGGATTAATTAACTAAATTTAATATAAATAAAATTATTGGTATAGTCTGTATAATGTGTGGGCATGAGGCGGGGTGGGCACTAGAGTGCCTGTACCCGCACCCATACCCGTTCAAATTTGCTGGCAATTACCCGTGCCCAGGCCCATACCCAACAATACAGTTATTTTTCCGCCCATCGTGGGTATTTTTTGCGGATGCCCATTGGACTTGGGTCCAATTGCCATCCTTGCTCTTAGCTAACATGCTATGAAGCCCAGATACGTAGTACGGATACAGGTACGATACGATGCAGATACGCAAAATTTTTAAAATTAGGAAACGATACAGCTAAGATACGTTAACAAAATATTTATACTAAAATTTATATGCATGTAAAATACTTAAAAAAACATTGATTACTCTTCAATACTGTATAACTGTAAAAGTCACAATTTACAAAAAATAATACATGTGATCAAAATAAAAAAATGTAAAGTTTTCATATAAATCATATTTTATTTTCATTCATATGTTATGTTAGGTTATCTCCCCTTTCTCGTTACTTTCATCCACCAAAAACATAATTTTTAATTGGTTATCGAAAAACAATTATAGTGATTCATATCTTAAATTGAATCATATACATCTCCATTGAATTTTCACAACATAGTCTCATGTTTTTCCAGGATACGTTTTTGTGAAGTATCTTATAAGTATTTGTGTGTATCTGTCGAGTATCTTATAAATATTTGATAAAATATATATTTAAAATTAAAATAATTAATTCCGATACTCTGTGGGACGTATCCGAGAGTATCCGCAGAGTATCGGTATCCGATACGTATTCGATACGGGCACGTCTCCATTTTGGAGTATCTGGGCTTCATAACTAACATGTGAATGGATCATGTCATGCACTCGTCCTTAAAAACATTAGATCAGGGTTGCATAGAGTGATCCAGACCGTTTAATCAAGATCCAATCACAACTTGTCATAATCTATTTAGAAACGTCTTAAGGACAACTGTTTAACTAATGATTCGAGGTACGTTCACATTTTATTTTAGATACCTCTTATTCATTTTAGGGTTAAATATGTCAACTTTTTGTTTTGATTCCTCTAAAAAATTTCTTCAACTTTTAGTTCTCCAAAAAATTTTCATCTTCACTTTTGGTCCCTCCTTTAAAGTAAAGTCATATGTAGAATTCATATTTTTAAATAAAATTTTGCAGAAAAATTTATAATATTATAAGGATCTCTCCCAAAAAAATTAGAATTTTTTTACCAAAACATGAATTAAATATGAATTTTTATATTTTAGGCGATAAAAATTCATATTTAATTCATGTTTTGTTAAAAAATTCTTTTTTTTTGAGTGATTTTTACAATATTCTATAAATCTGCACAATTTCATTAAAAAAAATACAAAAATTTACTTAAAAATAGTGATTAAAATTTTTATAGGGATTAAAAGTTGAAGGAAAATTTTAGAAGGACTAAAACGAAAAGTTGGTATATTTATAAGGACCAAAAACATATTCAACCATTCATTTTATTCTTCACTATAAAAGTTAACTAATAGCATCCATCAAGATACACTCACTTTTTATTCTAGATACATCCTACGATACTTGCTTACTTACTTGACCGTCAAATTGTTTGTATGTACACTACCATCTTTAAAGAAGACAACTATCGATAAAAATCCCCACTCATGAAGGCACTAATACAACTCATACCATAAATCTCTGGACAGGCAAAATGAAAATTGACAAAAAAAAATTGGTGTGAAATTACTTATTTACAATCATTAATATGTGAAGTGATGTGATTTTTATCATTTAAGTTGTAACTACGGGAAGAAGAAAAAAAAACTGGCGACTCACATTCACAAGTGACTGGTGAGGATGTGTACTACTAATACTACCAACCTATAAAAAAATGGATTGGCTCATACAGTGTGTGTGTCACTGCAGTCATTTCTGGTCCGAAAATAACATTATAACTAACAACTATAAAATAGGAGCATTAAATTTATCAATTCTCTCTCCAAAAAAAAAGGAGCACTAAATTTGTATCTTTGCATAAACAATTATTGACCGATCTTCCTTAAAAAATAGTTATACATAAATTTATTTTCATTTTTGTACTAACTTTATTTCAACGTTTTTTAAGAATGTTTTTCTACTCAAAGAAACATTTTATATCCATGAATATAATTAACTAAACTTGTAACGAACATATAAATATTTTTTTTAGGGGAACATATAAATATATATTTCTATTATTTATTTTCAAAATTTTATAAAAATAATTTGAAAGAAACGCATTCTTAATTACATGAAAGAACATATCCATATCATTTGAGTTTTTTTTTAAATAATTAATAATACCAAAAAAGGAATTAAAAATTTGACTCATTATACACCCACGTTGCGTAATGAACATGTAAACAACCTTGTAAGTTTTTTTAACAGAATTAAATAGAAATTAAAAAAAATATCAACTTATATGCTTTGAAATTTTGCTAACTAGAAAAAAAAATATAAATCACTAATCTGATACGAAATACCAAAAAAAATTGTTTTAGCTATTTTGCCTAATTCTATGCTATAAAATATTCTTTTGTCTTATATGACCCAATCAGGCAAATGTGGGCCTTGAATAGTACGATAAAGACACCCCTCATTGGGTAGGGTCCACTCATGGGCCTGGTAATAATAGAAGTACGTAACGTGGGACTGGTGGGTCTCATTAGTGGGTCCTTTGCCACGAAGACAAGCAATATTTTTAATAAATTAAGACTACTAATCTTTCATAAATTGCATCAGCTTTGTTATTTGCTGAGCATTACACGAAGATAATTTCTCTTATAAAAATTAATTTTTAGTTAAAATAGTAACTTCTTTTCTTTTGGAAAATAAAGTATTAACTTCTTTTTGAAAGGAGTTAGAAAAACAAAGAAAAACTGAACTATGCTGAAAGGCAGCGTAAACTAAAATTTATAATCAAATGATTAACTCTCAATTAACTGTTTAAGGTTCATTGCTGTATAATTTATTTTCTAATAATATTACTCCTAATGCAAGCATCTACGAATCAACCATGCATTACTTAACGTGCTCATGTCCAGGTTGGTTGACCTAAGTTTTAGTTTGAATGGCGTGCAGTGTTTTAGTTAAGTATGAAACCATTGATTGGGTAATATACATTAACTAACCATCATTTCATGGCCCATGGGGGTTTTAGATTTGGCTATCATTTATCTCTTTATTTTGATTCGGATCCTCTCATATCGTTTCTCTTATCTTATTAGAGTCGCACTAATTTCAACCATTCATCTCACATTTTTCCCTTTATCCTTCTTTAAAAAAAAAATATAAAATTCTCACATTTTTCCCTCCATCCTATGTTTTATTTTTGGGTCTTGTTAATTTGTGCCCTAATAGCACAAGATAAGAAACTAAATGTATAAACATAACCTTAAAAATTGTGCATTTTAAACCTTAAAATCTTATTTTTTTTCAATGCAATATTTATTATTTAATTCTATTTTAAGATCTTTATCTTGTGCCCTAAGGGCACAAGTTAACATTTCCCTTTATTTTTTCCTTTGTGGATGAATCATCCAATGAATTAAGTAAGGTTATGCTAACAAGTGTGTTTATCAAACTTGCTTAGAAGACAAAAATAGAAATAATTGATGAGTTTAATGAAGCCAAAATCAATTTTTATGTAATGAATGCACAATTTTTAAGATAAAGTTTCATCATTAGACTTTTTATCAAGTGTCATTAGGATACTTGTTAACATTTTCCATTAAGTAAAGGAGAGATGGCCAAACAAAAAGGGCAAAAAAAGATTTAATTCTATTTCTTTTGTGAGCTGAGGTTTTTTCAAGTCGTTCTCTTAAGTTGTTGAAAGGAACGCCCATTAAGATCCAGATTGCAAGAAGAACTTTTGTCCTTTCTCATTTATTTATTCTTACAATGTTAACCTCATTTTTTTTGTTGTTGTAGAATTTATAAGTCACATGAAATGTTCCAAGTGTGAAGAAAAAAAAAAGACTTTCAAAGTTGGATTATTTTGAAGGTCATGGAAACACAATCTAAATACATGGAACTTTCCTCTTATGTTGGAAAATCAGAACAACAAGTGTTTGATTTTGTTCAAGATTAAGCGTGGAAGAAGTTTAAGGGTTGCAATCACATATTCCTATCTACCATAGTCGTGAGGTTCTACTTAAATTGGTGGCTTAGTCCATTCAATTTTATATCTTAAGTCGTTTCCTCCTCCCAATTGAATTATGTGATCACATTAAATCTATGATAAAAAAATATGATCGGGATATTGTAAAGGTGAAAAGAAAAAGTTTTATTGGATCAATTGGAATAAATTTTGCCAACCAAAAATTAGAGGAGGCATGAGTTTCAGGAATATTAAAAAACTTTAATCTTGGTGTTATCTCCATATCTTAAAAAATCTAGACGCATTGCTTGTTAGGTGGTTGAAGAAACTTTTCCAAAGTGAGTCTTGGCTATGCTTCGAGCTATTCTTAGCCGAATTTCATGGTTGTGTTTGGAGAGTTCGAACGAGTCACTTTGTCAATAGTTGGGAGGATGATTGAATTCCTCTTCATAATGGTTATAGGGCATGGTCTCCAAAGCCTCCCCATAACGAACTCTCACATGTTTCATAACTTATTCATCACGATCTTGTTACATAATGCATCGTTGATAACTATAATTTTCTTGGTTTTTGAAGTCATGCAAATCCTTCAACTTCCATTAACAACCTCACATCAAATGGATTGTCTAATATGGAGCCCTCATAAGAAAAGTATGTTTTCGATTAAGATTACTTATCATTCTATTAGGTATTGGGAGGAATTCCAATCCCTCTCAGTGTTGGTCGAAGCTTTGGAATACTCACACCATCTTCAACACATGTAAATCTTGTTTGGAGAAGTTTTCTTTTTCGTCTTCTAACCAAAAAGAATTTTTAATAAAGGAATGGTGATTGACCGTATTTGTCTATGTTGTGGAAATGTTAAGGAATACTTGAATCACGTCTTCAAAGATTGCTCTTGGGTTAAAATATGTGGTTTCATTCTCCTTTGGGTATTCGGTCAAAGAGTCCTTCATTCCTTTCATACCTTGGCTAGAACAGGTTGTTTTCCACTCATCTCAAGATACCATTTCATATGTGTTGTATCTTTGTTATGTCATTTGGTTTGCTTGGAACAAGGCTTGTTTTGATCGGAAACATATCATTGTGGAAGATATCTGTTCTCCGGAAATCTTGGAGTTTAGTTGATGCTTTCAATTTAATTTGGAAAGCACAAGTAGTATCTGCTTCCAATTTTCCCTCCTTTTGGACCCCCCTATCATGCTATAAATTAATGTTGATGTTGTTGGTTCGGTTAATAATAGTCAGGGTATTGGTGTGATTCTTAGCGATTTAGAGGGGTTTATTGTGGCCACATCAACCTGGTGCTTTGAAGCTCATCTGGATTTTGATATTGTTGAAGTGTTGGATAGAAGTTTAGCGATTCAATTTTCTCTAGATATGATTTTTTTCCTTTCTCTAAGTGATGGCGAAAAGAGAGTCGTTTAATGTGGTATGTGTCTTCCACTCTCTTACAAGTAATCAGACCTACTGAAGTGAGGTGCTTGGTGACTATTGGCATCATATTTTCCATATTCATTCCTCTTTGTTTAGTCATAAAATTTACATGTACCAATATTGTGACTCATCATTTATCTAAATTTGCTCTCTTTTCTACTCATATTGTTTGGATCGAGGAATGTTGTCATTGTATTTTATTTTTGTTGTAGTTGATTTGGTTGCTTAATGAAATTCAGTTTTACATCAAAAAATAAAGTTAAAACAATTTGAACCTTTTATGAAAAAAACATATAATTTTTTTTTTTGAGAGGATGAAAAGACATATAATTATAAATGTAAAAGTTGAGTATTTAAATGAGTTAAGTGTAAGTTTTTTTTTTAAAGAAGTTAAGTGTGAGATTGAATGTAGATATTATATAATGGATGTGAAATACAATAGAAAAGAAAGACTGGATATATAAAAAATAATTTAAAATATCATAATCAATAGATGTAATCAAGGCAATATTAAAATGTGTGATATTGATTTTTTGTTTAATTATTGAATGAAAACTTTGAAATTAAATTTCATTCATGAGTTTGTCTTTTAAAAAAAAATAACCTCATAACTTTGTGACAATCCTCTAAAAAAAAAACTGTGACATTGTTGATGTAAAACTATACTATAGTCAATAATTTTAAATTTTTGTACATGATATTTTTTTTCCTTGAAAAGATATGAATTATTTTATATGGTTATTACACTTAATTCTATTATGGATAAATGAGAAAAAAATTCTGCTCATATTAACGCAAGTCTCACATTGGTTCAGGGAAAACAAAGCATAAGTCGTACATTGAATAAAAATAAGGTCTAATTTGATCTATAAAATGTGAAATTTTCGACTAATAAATTGATTTTGTAAGAGTGAATTCAACAAAATAAATTTTTTTAATATGATAACAAATTCTACAGGATAAAGTAAAAAGAATAATACACATTAAAGTTCTTAATATAGAGTAAAATTAAAGATAAATATCTATTTTTTCTCTATTATATATGTGG
>Ga0315913_1002720_pt1 | contig 20953 bp, 9 predicted proteins | sample MpolsnodulesMG_FD_207736 | JGI IMG/M metagenome (GOLD analysis project Ga0315913, IMG submission 207736) | Medicago polymorpha root nodule microbial communities from Los Angeles, California, United States - small nodules | ecosystem: Host-associated > Plants > Roots > Nodule | place: USA... | reverse complement strand
GATTGTGCGTTTTTTATGGATTTAAAAAGAGAAAGAATTGATAAGCAAAATAAAATACTATGGAAAGAGAGAAAGAATTGATACTTCATCAATTTTTTTTAGGAGAATTAATACGTTAATCATTGTTTTTATTTATTTGGCTACAAACAAGTGCTATGGGTGCATCTAGGGATGTCAATGGGTATCCGCGGGTACGGGTAGTATGATATCCGTCCCCGCCCCGTTAGATAAATATGGTACCCGTACCCGTCCCCATATCCGTGCGGGTATCTCTATACGGATAATCCACGGGTATTTAGATACCAACAGATATCCGCGGGTACCCATGGATTTTTTATTATTTTTTTTGTACAAAAAAAAATTCAACTTTTAATTACCTGTAAAATTCAACTTTTAAAGATCCATACATAAGATATTCCATTCAAATTTCATAATCCATACCATAACCATAATCCAACAAAAATCGTGAAGTAAAATAAAAGATAAAAACATCCAAAATCCACATCCAAACTCTTATATATATATATATATACACACACACACACACACCCATATGGATATTTTAGTAATTTATATGATTTATTAACGGGTACGGATACCCGCGGGCACGGGTATCATTATATCCGTGTCCGTGTCCATAAAGTAACGGGTAGCTAAATACCCGTTTATTATATCCGCGGGTACCCGTTTAGCTACCTGCCCTGTGCCCATGACAGATTTTATCCGCGGATATCCGTGGCACGGATTTTTTTGCCACCCCTACGTCCGGACCTTGGGTTGTGTTCCTCTCATGCGAGGAACTCTAGATTTTGTCTTGCGTTTTGAAGAGTTGGGTCCTAACTAAGATCATTGTTTTCTCTTGAGAACAACTTTTTGATAGGGCTCCTACTCGCTATCTCTTTGTTACTTGCGATTTCCCACTCCTTGTTTGATATAAGGTCTTCATATGGTTCGAGTGGGACGTGCGATAGTTTGATACTTCATGGTGCATATAGTCGAGAAGTCGCAAAATGATGCTATTTTCTCTAACAAGGTTGCGACAATTATGCAATTGACTGAGTCTATTAATTCTTCTCTTTAAGTTATGTCCTCAAAATCGATATAAAACCCTTCTATTGATATTCTCCTTAGTTGGCCTGTTGATTTTTTTGTTGGAGTTGTTCTTTCTCTTATATATTGGATTGTCTTCTCTGGACATATATTTTGCTTTTGTATTGTACTCCCTCCGCCTAAATTATAAGCAAAAATATTCATTTTCTTTGTCCTAAATTATAAGCAAAAAAGACCAACTTTTATCATATTTAATTATGTTGTTTCAAAAAATTATCTTTTTCTAAAGGAAAATTAAATGCAAAGTGCATTCAATTTGCTCTCTCTTTCATTTTCTCAACAACCAATAACCAATAAAAATTGTTTTTACATCTTCCTATAAAACTTATTTCAAGGATAACGCAATAAACTATGTTGTAAACTACTATGTTTTAGTTTTTTTAATAAGTGTGATTTTTTTTCTTCTTATAATATGGGACGGATGGAGTATTGTTCTTGAGTTTGAACTTTTGGACTCATTTGGATGGGGTTTTTGCCCTTGTCACGCCCTTGTTAGAGTATATATACCTCTTGTATTCAATTTTATTATATTTGTTTTGCCATTTTAAAGAAAAATCATCTTAAAAAAAAATTATCTTAAACTTTCATGTGCCGTTTATCGTCAAAATGACCTGTTTGTGTACACTTCTTGAATTTATCAATTTTAACAAAAACTAGAGAAAACAAACAAACTTAATTTTAGAAACCTTCCTTCCATTAAGAATTTAAAAAAGCTGAAATTTAATCATGTAAAAAAGGATTGATACTTATACTAATGCAACAGACATCAATTATCTTGCCATAAAATTCAACCTGCGTGAGCTATTCTTATGACTCCGTAAAATTGAAAGTATTCGTCATCTTTTTATTCAGCCACAGTATAAAAGTTTTGCTCAACAATGACATTAAATTACAAAACTGTGAACATATTGAACGTATTAGCCTTGTGACCGTGCATAATTTAATTTAACAGCATCGACTAAAGTTAGTTTGTCACGAGATTTGGCACTGGCTGTAGTTTCACAAGAATTTATGGTAAAAAAAATGCTATGCTTGGCTTCCTGACCATTCTAATTTAACAAAATGTAATTTCTTTCTATTGGTGTATTAACGTACCATTAAATTAAATGGTGTATTCCAGCAAAAGTTGCTATTTTTTTTCCAAAAACAAAAATAACCAAATTATTGTAGCAATCTCAAATCACAAAATTTTGTCCGTGTCTATAGCATAGATGATCATGGACTCAAATTCAGGGTTAAAGAGTATGGACCACCAACAAAGCGCAGAAAGAGATTAAAAGTGAAGGGGTGGGGTTTTTACCTTTTACCTTTATCAAACCATGCACCTTTTGAATGATCATGCTCTTTCCAATATAAGAAAGATAACAAGCTGAGCATGTTAAGAAAGGGCCTCAACTAGTTCATTTTACACTATATAACTACAAAATGTTATACATACGTTTTTGATAATACAAAATCCCTATAACATTAAATGGGACAATGTTATATATCTATCTAAAACAAGTGCACTCATAACATGGAGTTAAGCATGTTTGGATTCACGGTGAGTCTGATGAAATACAAAATATTGTGTCACCGTGGTTTCCCCAAACTTATCGTCAGCGGACTATACGTTCAGAATTTTATTCCCTCAATAACGTTACGAACAACTATACTAACCTTTGTTGTTCATAAAAAAAAAACTAGAGCTAAAACCTATAGGAAAATTATATATACTACGAAGGTTCTTACGGCTCTGGGGTATTCCTCATCTTAGCTCCAAGATTTCCTGTGGCTTCTGAAGCCTTCTCCTTTGCAGCCTCATATTTAGCCTTGGCCTCTTCACTCGTTGAATCCCTTGCCGACATGTAAGCTTCGCCCACTTCACGTTTAGCTTGGTCAAAAGTTTCGTCCACTTTGTCTCCTCCACATCCCATCTTATCATTGGCATCATTGCCCTTAGCTCCAACCACATTCATCCCATGCTTTGCTTCATCATACATTTTCTGTGAAGCCGCCTTGATTCTCTCCTTAGCTTCATCATGAACATTGCTTGCTTTCTCCTTTACATCATGGGATTTTTCTGATGCCATATCAGAAGCCATGTTTAATTTCTGATTCCCTAGATCATAAACATTGGCTGCTCCTTCTCTTCCGTATCCCATGCCATCACCGATGTTATCTTTGACATTTTGAGCCATATTTGAAGCCTTGTCTGAAGCTGTGTTTAGTTTTTGTTTAGCATGCTCATAGGTTTCAGTCACTTTTCCTGTGGGCATTCTGATGATTTCATCGCTTCCGATTCCATTATAAGCCTCCGATGTTTTTTCCCTTCCATATGACATGGCTCCTGAAATTGCTTCCTTAGTATCCGTAGCCTTCTGAGAAGCATAATCAGAAGCTCCTATACATACAAACAAATTAAAGCAATTGCATTACTTGAGTTAGATACAAAATGTAAAATTTGTGAGTGATTTTCAAAATATGAAATATACAACACATAATAGATGACCTATAATAGATGACCTAAGATCAAGCATAAAACATAGAAATCGAAGAGAGGAAGACTCCCTGCACTTTGAGTCTCAGGCACTAGCTAGGGTGCTGAGCACTTGGCACCCTGTCCTACGCGTGTTCGCTACGCTGGGGACCCACCTGGACACCAAGTGTCCTGAGCTGCTGTTTTCTTCTTCAGAAACAATTGTCTCATTGTTTTGGGCTTCAATGTCTTACATGTTTGAAAAAGATGTTTTGTTACATGTTTAAGATATAATAGTCGTTGAATAAAAACATTTCTTTTGTTACAATGTTCATGTGATTTGTTGTATTTCCGAAGTAAAGCTGTGTCTCTTGCTCAATAGAAAGTGCAACAAACAAACGAGAAAACCCCACAAAGTCTGAGCATCGTTCTCAACCATTTCCTTTTCATTCTCAAATTTTTTTTTCCTTCTCTTATGCAAATTGAATGCAATAAATCTCCTTCAAAATACTTTAGAATCATTGAAGTGAATTATACATTAACTTCAAATATATCGATCAACGATGTTTTACAGAAAAAATTCTTAAGAGAAAAGAAAAAATGATTTCAAAATAGTTTAACACATAAAAGTACGAAATTCACATTCTTTAACATAAAAGTACAAAATTCACATGAAAATGACCTATTGGTCTGTTAGTTATTTTTTAACATAAAAAGTTCAAAACAATTAAACCTTGTATTCAAACGTACACCTATATAAATCACAACAACTAACCAAACAATACATTGAATCAAAATAATTTTGTTAATGTCATGTAACTTTTGCAACATTGACATATTTTGGAAATTCTCTCACAAAAAATTAAGTGGTGCATGAATGAGTAGTGGCAAAGAATGTACCGGACGCTGCAGATTTCATTGTGTCTGTGGCCCTTGAAGCAGCATCTTCAGCTTTATACCTCATGTTTTGGGTGCCATCATCATTTTCCAACCCCAAACTTCTGCAACAATAATTGCAAACACACATTTAAGGTTCGGACAAATATATATGCACGAGAACTGCTAAAATCTTCCATCAATTCCCTAATTCATAGGTGTGGCATAGTTCAATTTAGAGACCAATTTAATAACTAGTTTGGAAAATTGGTCGCAAAATAGAAATTTTTTAGTACTGGACATTTGTATATACACATGCATAATTCTTAAATTTCTCGAATCCTAACTTCCAGGAGAGTATCATAGCACATTCCCCCACTTTTACTTATTATTTTATTCCAAGTTGTTTATTTGGATTAACCAATTGATTTACTCACAAAGACTAATCTCTTCAAATGGCAAGATTAGGCCTACATTAACTCCTACAAAATCTATTTGTAGCGCGAGGAATGTCTCACTCTTATAAACTCATTTTTTAAACTTTATCTCAACCAATATGATACTCATGATACTCTTAACATATCTCCATTCAGAGACTCCAATTTTGGTCAATTAATTAACCAATGGTTACAAAATTGTAACCATTGTGCATAACCAATATAAAATTGAGACCAAAGCATTAAAAAAGTTTGGATAATTCGTGTGCCACAAATCAAAATCATTTAGTCGTGCACACACATTATAAAATTGAATGATTCATTTCTACCATTTTCTATCTATGCTAAATAATTTAGATTTGCGACCATACTCAAAAATGTATTTTGGCTGAGCCAAGATATATATCATACATTGTATAGGTGAAATTTAATGAGATTAGATTGGATGCGGAAAAGAGAAGAAAAGTATAGTTATTATATATTGATGAAAAGAAAGAAGATTACCGGGAAATTTCTGCGGCAAACTGTTTGGCAACATCATCAATGGCATTCGTCTCTTCTTCAGCTTTATGCCTCATGTTTTGAGTGGCATCATCATTTTCCAACCCCAAACTTCTGCAATAATAATTGCAAACACACATTTAAGGTTTGGCCAAATATATATGCACAAGAACTGCTTAAATCATCCATCAATCCCCTAGAGACCAAGTTAACAACTTGTTTGGAAAATTGGTCACTAAATAAAGAATTTTAAGCAGTAGACATATGTGTATAGTATACACATGCATGATTCTTAATTTCTTAAATTCTAACTTCCAGGAGAGTAGTTAGCACATTCCCCCACTTTTACTTTTCTTATTATCTTATGAATCGTCTATTAGAATTTGGATTGGATTTAAACTAACTTCCACAAAATTGATTTGTAGCGTGAGGAATGTCCCACTCTTGTAAGAGATATACTTACTTAGATACAAACCTCGAGCACACACAAAACAAAACAAAAAATAAAAGAGAATAAAATTGAATATTATCAATTGATGTGACTAAATAATATTTTCTTAAATTTAAATTTTGCTCATTTAATGTGAGAGTGCCTAAACAATATTAATTTATAATTGTGTCGATACAAGATTTTCCCTCCAAATCATTTCAGCTTACGCACACAAAGATACAAGTCGTACAATAAGAAAAGATTGATGAACACTTCACACCTCTTTTCTCTCTTGATTTCTCCTCTCTTTGTTTTGTGTATTTGTGAGACCCACGTGTAGAGAATTAAGGGACTTTTTTTTTAAAGAATGTAGAATTAAGGGATAAAGTGTCTAATATCACCACCCTTATAAAATTGATTGTTTCCTTTCTGCCATTTTCTATATGTGTGCTAAATAATGTAGATTTGTCGTTGTGACTATACTAAGAAATGCGTTTTGGCTGGGATAAAAAAATATATATATAAATAAAAATAATAATTAGAAACCTTACAAGTAAGAGTGGATATACTATGATAAAGTTTGAGATTAACAAAAACCAAGAAAAAAAAGTTTGAGATTAATTTTTCTTATAGAAACCGGTTGCTTTATGAGTGAACATATATTTATTTTTTAGGAAGAAATATATCTATTCTTTTTTTTGGTAAAAAAAGAGGGCAGAGCCCGAAATATATCTATTCTATATACTCTTTTTTTTAAGGTCTATTCTATTCTATATACTTAGATAAAACAAATACATGATTTTGGACCGACTTTTTATAATTTAATTATTTGCTTCATTGATATTATCCTATAACTCAAATTTTTATATGATTAGTGTATATTCCAAAAATAAATATAACTAAATATGATAAAATAAACGTATAATTAAAATGCATTGTATAAGTGAAATTTAACTTTTGGAAGATATAAGTAAAATTTAATGAAATTTAGATTAGATGTGGAAAAGAAAAGAAAAGTGTAGTTATATATTAATGGAAAGAGAGAATGTATTACTGGAAGATTTCTGCAGCAAACTGTTTGACATCCTCATCTTTGGCATTGGTCTCTTCTTCAGCAACATCCTCAACCCAAGACCTACACATCACCACATACACTGCAAGACACAGCACCAACAACAAAAGCTTTGTCTTCACCATTTTTATTTTTTTCTGTCTATTGTCCTTTCTCTTTGTTGAAGTAATAAGGTATCGTATGTGTAAAATAAAATGAAGAATGGAAAATAATGGAACAGTGCAGCATGAAAGAATGTCCACGTGGTGTTTAGGAAGAAACGTGGCCAAATTTAGAAGGTTAAAAGAGGGTTTGTGGACATGCACGTGTTAAATAGGGGTGAAGTTTTGTAGGGGGTGGACCCGCATGACCCTCTTCACGACCAATCTTGAATGTTTAAACGGGTTTTCCTCTACCTCAACTCCTATTTAAACGGGTAAATATATGTGTTTGCAATTTCTTATATGTTGAATTCAGGTTGAACTTTAAAGTTACAAAGCACATACAAAATATAACGGAGAAGAACATTTCCAGCATATAGTAACTACGCTGAATTCAGTTAAAAATAATTTGTCCCACAATTTATATATGCCCCTTTTTTTACCGAGTTCGAACGAAAACCTTACATATATTATGCACTGAGCTAAGCTCACGCGGGCATATATGTCCCATTTAAACAACAACAACAATAATCTCCTTTAAGAATAATTTGATTTGATTTGAATTTATCGTAACAAAATGATATAAACATTTTTCTTTAGAAAAAACAATGATCTCCTCAAATAATAATAATAATAATTCTTCTCCTAACTTAATTTTAGGTAACACCTCCGTCATTTATCATTTTTTGTCCCGATTTAATCATTTATGAAATAATTAGGTAACCTTTTCGTCTTTTATCTTTTTATGACTTAGTCTTTATGTTATAAAATGTCAACATTGTTATCTTTTTTTATCAGAACAAAATCAAACAACTTATAAAAAATTCATCAAACTCGTAAAAAAACTCAAATCTCCATCATACAAACATATAAATCCAAATTTCATTGAAAAATCCCATAAAAAAGATAACAATGTTGACATTTTATAACATGAAAAACTAAATCGAAAAAAAACAAAGATAAGGGACGAAGGTGTTACCTAATTATAACATAAAAATGAAATCAGAAAAGAAAAAAAAAAAAGGATGAAAGTGTTATATATATTAAGTTAAGGAATGAATTGTGTAAACCTGATATACATAACAACATATAAAGAATACATCCTTTCGGTTTGAATTTTTTCTTCCATTTGTACGGCTTATTTAAGTTATTTTATCATTTTTATAATAATATTTAGATTATCAATAAAAAAATAATCAAATAGTAACAATCGACAATAATATAAACAATCTCACAATAATACATATACTATTAAAAAAAACTTATATTTTGGTGTAACATTTTTTTTCTTCTAATTTTAACATTGACTTAATTATTTTTTTATCATTCCTTGAAAATAAAAGCAAAAGGACAAACACGTAGGCCAGTAGTAATAATAATAATTAGATGAGTGTGGAACTCTATTTTTTAATTTTTTTGAGGACATGTGTGGAACTTCTTTACGGTATATAAAAGTTGAAGGGTTTTGTTATAAGCCACTCATAAAGGTGTTTTTTAGCAACTCATACCTCAAGATGTGATTTTCATTTTTTAGTTATAACTTTGCTAAAAGACACCTTCATAAAAATTAGTTGATATCTTTTAGTAAATGTTCATAGAATAACTTGCTAAAAGACACCTTCATAAAAGGTGTCTTCTAGCAAAACCCAAAGTTAAATCATAATTCATGCTATCACACAAACATTATAACCATAAAAAACAACAGCGAATTCACAATAATCGTACTATGAAAAAACGAGTCTGTTGAAGTTAACAAACAAGAGTCAGGTCCGTTGATACTAGATTTAAGTTAAAAAACTTATACCAAATATCAACCATTAAATTTAGTTGATCTCACGGTTCAAATTATTTCATCAAAAGAAACTAATAAATCACAGCGCAGTAGATTCGAGATCTTGTTCTAGACCCATATATGCTCTCTGTCAAATTAAAATAAATCAAGGCACGAATAATTCTTTCTTGTTCTAGAACCTTGTTCTTCAAAGTGCAGATCGAGGAACCCCATTAACTGCATCCAAACTCATAGACTTTTAGAATATCTGCAAGAAGAGTATTTACATTCATCTAAGATGACAGCGAGGAAGCTTCTATTTAATACCCAAGTTTTGAAGATCTCAATTGAGATTATTATTGTGTAGATTACCGAACACCATAAAAAAAGTTGAGATATAATTGTATGAATTTGAACAAATTTAAAACTCAATCTGCACCTGGGTTTTATATTTTCATCTCAACAAACCGTAAATTGATAATATTGAAGTCCAAATTGTGAAGATTTCAATTGGCACTTTGGAAAAAGAAGGATAGAAAAATAATCTAATGATTATAGGAGAAGAAAGGGAACAACCCACATGAATTTTTTTTCCAATCTGTGAAACGCTGTCCATGGGTTCAATTAGCATCGCGAGAAGGGAGAAAAGAGAGATAGGAGAAGATGGAATTACATGTGACTCACTTTTGGTGTATTTTTGTTTTAATTTCACAGCTGAATCTGAACCATTAGATCAATTAAATTAAATGGTTGGGATTTTGTGTAAGTCCTGGTGTCAACGGATCCTAACTCAACAAACAATATATTCTTTCCATAAAATATATTTTTAAAAAAACAAACTATTTTTCTAGCGAAAAATAAACGATCATTCAACGTATCTCATTCATGTAGATTCTTATTGGAATTTAACAAAACTGAAATTCAAAACAAAATGCAAGGTTAAGTTACAACTGTGAGCATTTTTATATATTTGATTTAATAGACAGGGTAAATTGACTTCTACGCTCTCAAGACCTGGCTTCTTGCTCCATATAGCACGAAAAGAACAGGTTCTGCTGGAATACTACTTCCATTTAATTAAAGCCTCCAATGCTAGTAATTAATAAAACTAAAACTTGCTATCTATGTGGCTCACAAAATTCATCTCGGCAATGTTTTAAAAAGAATATGCTTTCATGGGCCACGAATAAGTTGTTACATTTGATCAGGCAGGGAGGCCGCCTTCAGCTGCCAGTTTTAACCGCTGATGATGTTCCACCACCTTGTAATCAACAATTTCTCTAAACAACTTAGAATCCAAGGCGCAGTCAGGACGCCCATAGACAGCAGCTTGGACGCTGGCCATGAGTTTGGCTATCTCACGGCCAGAAAATCCCTCTGTTTTCTTGGCAGCCTCTTTCAGCACGTCTTCTGATAAATCTTTTATGGTAATTTGCTGGGGCTGCTTCTTCATAAATAATCCCCCCTTGGAGCCATTACTTTCATCACATAGATACTTGTTCAAATAGAGATTCAATAACTTAAGACGTTCATCCTCTCCTGGAAGTGGGAATTCAATCACTTCATCAATGCGATCAGTAATTGCACTATCAAGATCTCCTGGTCTGTTTGTTGCAAGCACAAGTACTATGTCTCTAGACTGATCACCAGTTCTGAAAAGCAATGCATTTAGGGCACTTCGTTGAGCTTCACTCATGTGTGAGCTATTACGCCTGAATTGAATCAAAATGATCATTAAAACTTTTAATACAAGAAAATATTATAACTATTATACAACTTACAGTGCCACTTGTTACTACAAATAAGGAGAAAATATTGTAATCCTTTTAGGTTACATATAACAGGGAAAAAACATACACACACAGACAAAATTCACAAAAGTTGTTGATTTACATTTTTATTTTAATCTCTCAAATAACTAAAGTTGAAGATACTTTGGGTTCGGGCTTTTAAATACCAAAACTAATCATAATACAAATTAATTCCAATCTTAACAAGTATAAGTTGTAAAAACATTAAGATATTCCATGTAGACGTCTACAATTTGATATTTACATTTCTCACATTTAGATCAACTACTTGGACCAAATAATATTAAAGCTGCTACTCAGGATCAATTTCAAAACGTTTTATAGTATTCAAAATGCATTTTAACTGCAAGACTTACTCGCAAAGGAAAGCATCTGCCTCGTCAATAAAAAGCAACAGGCCTCTTTTAGATTTCTTGGCCCAATCAAATATCTCGTGAATTTTGGTAACCGCCTGTGGGCCCAGAGGTGCAACATCTCCTCCAGTCATCATTGCATAATCCAAACCCTTACAGAAAAATTGAAATAGTCAAAGGTAGTTAAAGACAAACTTTACCTCAATTTCTGCAAATAAAGTACTGATAGTGAAATGTGATATAATGGATTTAGTGCCTCACTTTAAAGGGAAAAGTGGGATGATACAGTCAATGATTAGAAAATCAACGGTTGAGATTTAGTTAACTTCTTAGTTTATAATTTATCTACATGCATATGATAACAATCTCATTTATTAATTTTACTATCAATGGCTATAATTACTTGCTTTTTCCTCCAAAATGACTTTTTCACTTTAGAGTAGCCAAGTTCTAAAATAATATATCTAAAGGAAGTCCATGGCTTAATAGCAGAAACAGATAACAAGATAAATCAAATCCATTTGTAGGCAGCAGCGTCAATATAAAACAAAATTTGATCATCATAGTAATTAAGTTTAAGCCATTTATTCATATCACATATTACCAGGAATTCATGCCAACTTGTCGGTACAGACTCAACAGATCATACAAAAGTATTAACAAGTCACACATGTAAATGCTTATCCAACAAAAAAAGTCACATGTAAATCATCACTTTTATTGAAGAAATGTAAATCAGCACTTAGCATAGAAGAACTAATTATCATACCGATTTTCTAGCTATTTCCCTTGCAACCATGGTTTTACCAGTCCCAGGAGGCCCATAAAAAAGCATATTACGAAACGGTGCCTGATGGGCCTTCGTGTTTGATGTTGCCCGTGCTAAATGCACTATTCTTCTCTGCAATGAGGGATGCAAGATTACATTTCCAAGACCATTTTGAATCCCAACAGACTTTTTTTCCCTGGCCAAGGTACTATAATTTAAAACTTTATTTTTGGCTTGAGACATGATCCTTGATCCTGGAAACTTTGCCATTGATGATTCCCGGATCAATGATGGCTGCCCCAGAATCCGATTAATATATCCCCATGTTACTTTTGCGCCTTCTCTGTGGAAATAGAAAGTAAAAAATAAATATTTAAATATTATTTGCAAATGGTGAACAAATCATGACAAATATTTCAAAATAAACAAGTTTTAAAGTAGTTTATTGATTGAAAAGGGAGGAGGAGGGGGAGGCATCATAGCATGCAAAATCTGTATATTATGTGTACTTTTGTTTTTTAAACATTTTTATGGGGTCTAGGAATGAAAGGGTTGATAATGGGCATGGGAATTGGATTATGAAGTAGCGACAACCTTTTCTGTGGCGTAACATAGAAATTATTATCTTCTTTCCTTACTTAAACTCCTTGATTCGGCACTTGTAGTGACCATAGACGTTGTGAAGGTTACTGTTGTGTCCCAATACATTTGCTTAGTATTCAACAACACCATAAAACCGCTATTGCGCATTCTAGATACAACTATTTTGCAATCAGGCCAACTACTACAAGACATTCAATGGAAGTTCATCGACATGATTGTACTTATTAACATAACAAGTGTAATGTTTGGCAGAAGGTAAACATAAAACTTACTGCCAACAGACTCTCAAACTCAGTGATGATGTTACCAAGTTCAAAATGAAATACACTAAGAGGAAAAGAAACATGTGTACCTCGTCGTATATACTCCTGCAGCTAATGCAGTAGCTCCACCAACAGTCATAAGCAATTTGTCCCTATCGGTCAATAATATCCTTAGACCACCTGCATTTAGTAGAGAGTGGTGTCATCAATCGCGGAGAATAGCAGTTTGTTCAAATTCTGCTAGGCTGCAGTGTTATTGTGCTACTAGAGCCCCCATTTGACAACACTGTGTATTAAATCACATATCGCATAAAAACAACGGTTTGTTAAAATTATGCTATAGTGCTTTAGCATTATAACTGCTATTTCACAACTCTAGTATAGAGACGACATTTATACCAACAAATTTGTAGTCTGATATAATTTCCAAATAAAAGTGCCAAGCAGCCGTCATCTACTCTCAGTGAAAATAGTTGCTACACAATGAGGTTAGAAGCACAAAGTTGATTTATGAGATGAAATAATGAAAGCCAACAACATTTTAACTTTGCAAGCATGTAACAACTAGCAACGCCTAGGCAACGAAAGAAACCAAAACTCAAAAACAAATATGGTTTGTAAGTGGCATGGGAGCTATAATACCAAGCAAACACAAGTCCTGCTAGTCAAACAATCACGAACTTGACAAATCAAATGATAAGCTTGTACAAAAGCAAGCTTATAAACCCAGGTTGTATTGATTAAATCTTATTTAAAGTCAGAGAATTGCCAATTTTAGTAAATACTAAATATTACCAGCAAGACTTTTCCTATACAAACAGAAGATATGCAACATTACACGTTGATATAATTTCCAGCGATGGAAATTACAGAAGAAATACCAGACATGTAGACGCAAACATGGAAGGACGTGAGTGGTGTCATGAGTTTTGGTTTCTCCAAAGGATGTTTTTATCAGTTGGCATACCTTCAATATGACTAAAAGTAGCATTAATTGCAGCAATCCATTTATCTGTTTCCCCCTGCAGTTTGTCTTTAAGCTCTCTCCTGTTTTGCTCCTCTGTCAATACCGTTAAAAGGATTCGTTTTTCAGCCTTTGCCTTTTCCTTAGCTCTAATGGTTTCTTTGTCTATTTCCGCTTTCTTTTGCTCAGTCTGACGTTTCTGAGCTTGCATCTGTTCTTCGGAATCCTTTCTTGCCTGCTCCTTTCGTACAAAAGACTTCTCTTGCATCTGGACCAACTCAACATTATGTCGCCTTTGATCTTCATGATCTGTCTGCAAATGGAAAGTTGTGGATAAGGATAACAATTTTATGTTAAAGATTTTAGTCTTACAATAGAGAAGCTTAATTTGCATAGGACACTGAACATTCAAAGATTTACCCACAGTTAGATTAATCTATGAAAATTTCACCATAAATCATTTAACTAAGTGTTTTGAACACCCAGAAAAGAAAGTGGATAAATTTCAGGAATTGCCCCCGCAGTTAGACTACTAAAGGAAATTTTCATTATAAATTCAACTACTACAGTGTTTTGAAAGCCAAGAAAAGAAAGGAGATAAATTTAAGCAATTGTCAAGAACCATTAACTAAGTTCATACTATAGATGTTTCTAAAAAATAATTTAAGGTGGTATGTTTCTATGACAATTAAAAAATAAAAAAATAAACCAAAAGAGCAATAAATAAATGAAAACATAATTCAGAAACCATATGATGAGATCAAGCTCAGCATGATTTTGCATGTATTTTCTAACTACAATGACATCTAACATTAGATTGTTAAAACTACAATGACTTCTTGCCATGGAAGAACAATGTCTCTAAACTCTAATGTTAATTGAATGTCAGAACTTTCAAAATTCACTTTTTCAATAAAAAGGAGTATATTGCTGTTAATTCAGCCTGCACCTGCATTCTTTTCCTTGCCAATTCATCTTCAAATCGTAACACCTGAGCCTGCCTCTGGTTCTGCTCTTGTATTAGATTGCGTTGTTCTTCAGCCATTTTACGCAACCTATCCTGCAATGAAATAGATTTGGCACAATAAAACAAGATAAAATTTAAAAGCTTTAAACATTGATCATTGTACACTCTATAATTTCCAATATCATCTGATCATTGTCAATTTGTTATTGCACTTATGGCCTAGGAGGAGGATGATGATGATAAATTTAATGATAACAAAATATAAGGATAGCTCGGTTTGAAACAGAAAAATTAGAAAGGAAATAAAAAATTTACAAAGTTGTCGGTGAGAACTACTCTCCCCATTTGCTAGTTTTCTGTTGAATTCTGACCAAAACTTTAAACATGACTACACCAAGTCTTTAATTTTAGCTTGAGCTAGTTTCTCACTATGTTGAAAATATTAGTAGTAATTGAACACTATATAGATGGTCTTTTGTAGCGCAAATCTTAAGCAAAATAGAAGTGACTATGACCATGTCTGGATAAGAAAAACTTATTTGCAGCTTTATAAACTATTTCTATAACAAAACATAAAATAAAGTTAAATTGTTTCCGTATTAGCTATCTTGGAGAACTTATATGTAAACAAGACGAAAACAGCTTATGAACAATGTCATAAGTTGTTTCCATAAGTTCTCCACAAAACTTATGTGGGTAGATAAGCACGAGCTCAAATAAGCCAATCCAAACAGACCCGAACAATTCATGAGCAACCTATCGTCACCGGCTTGGAAAACAACTTGAAATAATCTTCAACAAATGATGACTTACAATATCTCCTTGAGTCTGAATAAGTTCATAATTAACTTTTTCAGCATCTAACTCAGCAAGACGAGATTGTTCTTGTTTACGCATTAAATCAAACACCTGAAATACAAAACCAAAATACATCACAAAACAATAATAATAACCATTTCCAATGCAATAAACACGCATTATTCGTTGTTTAGATTAGATTACAACAAAAACAAGCAAATTAATTTCCAAAAATATTAAAAATTAAAAAACCTTTTTAGCGTGAGGAGAATTATTGATTTCACGGAGAGCTTTAGCAGCTCTTTCTAACGATTCAGGATCAAAACCGGACTTATTAGGTTCTTCCGCCGGCGGCGGTGAATCCGATTTGTTATCAGATGATTGGTCCGTTGGAGGAGGTGAATTGGAAGGTGAAGAAGAGAAAAAGGGGAAACGGAAGAAAGATTCGGAGTAAGCGGGATTGTATTGCGAGGAGATTGAAGCCGCTGCGGCGGCGGTGGCTGCGGCGAGGCATGAGGTTAATTTAGCGGCGGACATTGTTTTGGTGTTGGAAATGGAGGTTCAGAGCATGGCGCGAGGTTAAACCCTCGGTTAGGGTTTTAGCGGAAGAAGAAGAGAGAGATAAAAGTAAAAAAGACTTGCTTGAAGAGCAATTCAAATGCTTTGTCGTTTAGAACACGAAAATGGAGTAAAAGCCCATTGGACCCTCGCAAGTATCCACTCTTGACTCTGCTTCCATGGGTAAATGTCGTAAAAATCATAAATAAACATATTTAACCATTAAATTAAATTAGGGATAAGTTTATTCTTGATTTGTTGACTGTGATAATTAAGAATTTTATTTTATATCAAACAAAAAATAATGTTATTCTTGATTTGTTAATTGTGATAATTAATAATTTTATTTTATATTAAACAAAATACTATAATGTTAAAATCCATATACTCAATGTTTTAAGAATTAGATTTTAAAAAGAGAGGAGAAACCCTTATTTATCATTTTTTTTCGGGGTTCGAACATCAAACCTTGCATATATTATGCATTGTCTTTACTAATTGAGTTAAGCTCGCGGGGACTTTATTTATCATTTCTAAATTAATTAAAGAAATTATCAAATATTTTAAAATAGATTAAAAAGGTGATTAAAAACCATTTAGGTTGGTTTAGAGGTGTTTGTTTGAGACCTTTGAATGTGTTCATCTTCAAGTTCAATTCTCCTTGTATCAATTTGAGTGGATTAATTTATCTTCTTAAAAAAAGATTAAAAAAAAATGATTGAAATATTATACGATCAATCACATCATTTTATAATGATATAATACGACAAACATTAGAAAATAACTTAACAATTTTATTTCACGTAGGTGATATATACATTTGACAACACAACCTATAAATAACTTGGTTTACATGGAAAGTGAATTCCTTCACGAATCACTGTTGGAGATACATTTTTTTTTGCTAATTAATTTGGACAACACGGTCACAGAAGATGCCGAGTCTGCAAATCTTTGATTCTAAAGAATCATGAACCTGACAAGCATTACAAAACATATTAGTAGAAGACTTTGTAAGCCGTTGACTGAGTTAAAAATAAAAATATCATTGGAGGGATATATGACCAAGGACACATAGAAAAAATATCATGTCAATAAACAACTTGCAGCGAGCTTATAGCATAAGCATTTTACATTTATCATTATAACCATTTATGTATGTAGAAGTTATTTCTACAGCAAAACATAAAATAAAGTTAATTATTTTCGTATAGGCTATAAGCTATTTTCATTAGCTATGTTTGACATCTTATATAAATGAGCTCAAAGCAACTTAAGAACACGTTATAAGTTGTTTTGAACAATCTCACAAGCGTTTATGTCAATAAATAAATTCAAATAAGTCATTTCAAACATACATTGATATGTCATACTTTTTATATAATGATTTAACTCAAGTATTTATTTATTTTTTACCAGTTTTTATGCACTTAAATCAAGTATAATTATTTGATCATCGTAAACGTTTGACTTTTATTACAATCAATTTTAACGAATTATTCACATAATAATTGTAATGTGTGAACAAAATATATAAAACTCTTTTTTTGTATGAACCAAATCTCATTTATGTGCAGCAAAGACTAATATTTCAAGTCAAGTATGACCGTAGTGAATAGAAAAATCTTACTACCTCAAGAGATTTAACATTGTTGCGTTTTCATGAGTAGATCTCAAAAGACCTCAGATTAAATTGAAATAGACCTCTTATCATTTCAATTTTTTTCCCATGAAAATTAAACTCTTTATGTGAAGAGTGTAAATAATTTCAACTTTTTATTTTTATTTTTTACGAATAATAATATAAACAAATCTTATAAGACTCAAATTTTGCAATATCATACCTTAATAAGGATAAGCGACCTCACCACGCTCAATGCGCTTGATATCCTCTTTGAGTATCTCATAGTGCCTTTTAACATCCTCAACAGATTTTCCGACCATTTTAGCCACATTGTGCCACCTGTCAGGTGTTTCCCTATCATATATAGCAAGGGCCTCTTCAAATAGTTTGTTTTGCCTTGGTGTCCATGATGCCATTATTGAACAAGAGGAGAAAGTAAAATGATATTGGTTGCTTAAAGAAGAAATGTTACTCTTTCTCTATGATTGGTCATAAATGGTATGGGAAATAGATCAATATATAGAAGGAAAAGTCCATAGTGTTAATTAGTGGGTTGCCGAATATATCTTCCCAAAAATGACAAAGACATTGTGAATCCATCTTCAATTTGGAGTAAAAGATAAATCAGGACAACAACATCAAGTTGAAGAAGAGAATCAAGATCAAAGGATCAATATACTTTTAATTGTTTTAATTAAGGAAAGATACTCCTTCATAGTATTATGTTTTCATTATGTCATTGCAACTTGAAATTTCCATTTCTGTTGGTATTATACGCATAAATCCAAGATTGAGTACATGCATAAATTAGTGCACTAGTCGGTCTAAAATACATCGAATTGGGTAGCACCACCTTGTGACCCAAGTAAGCAGGGACACTACGGTGATGGAATATGGTCATGCACCCGCTAGGTTGGATTGGTGGCTGCACTATATGTTGGTTTTTGCGAGTTGAGGCATGAGACTTAAGTGAAGGCTAGAGGTGTCAATAGAGCCCCAAATTTCAAAGCCCATTTAAAAAAGCTCTCACCAAATCCACTAAATTAAAGCCCCCTAATTGAACAAAATATTTGGGGTCAAACCCACTCTAAAATCTATTTATTTGCGGGCCTAAAAAAACCTCACTATAAAGGTAAAAAAAAAGTTTTTTTTCCCGGTAAAAAAAAAAGTTTTTCTGATAAAAAAAGTTTTTTTCCGGTAAAAAAAAAAGTTATTTGTTTTTTAAAAAAATGTTTATAGAAATGTTGGGACCTTTTGATTTTTTTATTTGTGGGCTTTTTAATCTTGTGAATTTTCAAGCTCCCTTACTATGTGGGCTGGGGCCTAAACTTCAAAGCCCGATGATATTGACACCTCTAGTGAAGGCATGGGTCCCATGGTTTCTAGACACGAGGTAATTGCGTGAGCATGATTGCCCCAAAATATTAAGAGATTTAAAACAAATTTTAGTGAGAAATAAAGTTTTACCGAATCAAAGGTTTGAACCTAAGACCATGTGGTTTATAACTAAATTTAATTTATCGAGGCCTTTTATTTTGGTCCAAGATTTTGAGGCGTAAAGCCTTAGTTTGAGACGCTTGGACCTTAGGTCGGTCATGTGTGTGAGGTTAGTTTTACAGAGCAACGAACACCTCTGGCTCTTGATAGTGGAGAGATTATATGTTATACTTTCAACCTACAAGGCTCGGTGAGCCGAGTCCTTTAACCATCATTTTTTCTTATAAAAACCAAAATCAACGAGAATTAGGTCCAACAGAAGGGATTAAACTCCTACAACATAACAAATCAAAGTTTGAATCTTGGCTGAAAAAGATACCAGGACATTTAGTATTCGACACACCACGAATATATATGATAACCTCCGGTTGAAGAAACATGTGCAAACCCAACAAAATTGCTCAAAATCATAATGGACTACTAACTACCTTGTGTGACAAGCAACTGGCTTGTCATACAAGTAATCTGTCAAACTAAGAATTAGTTATTCTCCAAAAAAGTATCTTATTTTCTTGGTTAATTAGGCTAGTGTCTAACACAATGACATACTGTACTGTACTTTCAGTCAACAAAACAATGAGATACTATCAGTCTATCATCAGTATAAAACCAGTAATTATCAGATATACGATGCTTTTGGAATCAAGAATATATCACTGAGGTGACCAATCATTCAACACCTTTTATACTACTTAATGGGCATAACCTGTGCAATAAAATAGTGTTCCGTGCTACTCAAGCTTTAATCTTTGTATTAAGTTCTTGTTCTGTTTGTTATTCTTGTCACTTATTATTTGTTAATTATGCTTCTAAATTATTCAATAATCTTGCCCACACTATTTACTACTATTATTAGTATTGTTATTAATTTTCGATTCTTGTAGATCCTGGACTCTTTTCTTCGACAAGAGATCCTATTTATCTGTCACTGCCAAAAAAAAAAGATCCTGTTTATCTGTTTAGTTTTTCATTATCAAATATTCAATGATAAAAGCCTATTTTCATTAAGCAACCGCATAAACCAACCTCTGTTTTACGTAAAAATTTATAAATAAAAAAATTAATAATCTCTACCATATTTGATTTAAAAATCAATTGTTTAATTATTATTTTATACTAAATAACTTGTTCAATATATTTTTTTTATAAAACTTGTTTAATATTTAAACAAACTTTAACAATTAACAAATAAACACCCAAGTTTCGTTAAAAAAACTAAATACCTAAATTGTTTTGGGTGTTGCTAAACGGGGCACCGATTAAGGAGCAATAAATGAACATATTTCACTTTAATTAAAGTAATAAATAAGTCAGTTAATTAAAATAAAAAAAAGTGTATTTAATACTCCAACAAATTTCCTTTTCCATTACATATTTACAGTGTTGTATCCTTTTCATTTCTTAACAATTTTTTTCTACATGTGGATTTTACTCAAACCAATTTTTCTTTCCGTATATTTTTTGTGAATCATTTTTTTCTTTCAAACCAATTCACAGAAAGTCTATGCATAATTAGTAACATATTAAATTAAAATAAAGTCTAAAATAAATTAACAATTCCAAAGATAAAATATCAAATACAACCTCTCAAAAAAATATCAAATACAAAAGAGTAAATTACACTCCCCTCCCCTCAAAGATGCTTGAATTACACTCCTCTCCTCTCTTATGTTAAAATATACACTCCCCTCCCTTGAAAAGTAAAATTTATACTTTTCTCCCTTATAAGATGTTTGAATTACAACCCCCTCCCTTAATAATTAAATATGCACTACACTTTGATCTATTTTGACATAAACAAATATTTTTATGATATATATTAATTTTGAACCACCATTTAAGAAAAATTAATTCATTTCTTGATAATTCAAATGTGAATGATAATTAAATTTAAATATTTTGCTATTAATTTTATCATTTAGAGTATAAAATTAACTTTTAAATAACCATG
>Ga0315913_1002718_pt1 | contig 20962 bp, 12 predicted proteins | sample MpolsnodulesMG_FD_207736 | JGI IMG/M metagenome (GOLD analysis project Ga0315913, IMG submission 207736) | Medicago polymorpha root nodule microbial communities from Los Angeles, California, United States - small nodules | ecosystem: Host-associated > Plants > Roots > Nodule | place: USA... | reverse complement strand
TTATAACTTAAAAGCAACAAACATTTATATTTGAGGAAGGCTAGCAACACACACTTTTCAACACACTCTCTTTGATTGGTTAAAAGTCACATAGGTCCCACCAAATCATGTGGGTCCCATATAAATTTGGTCGGTCTCATATGAATTTTAACCAATCAAAGAGCGTGTGTTGAAAAGTGTGTGTTAGAATGTGTGTTGCTAGCATTTCTCTTTATATTTTTAGCTTTAGACACCATTTATAATTTTCAAATATTAGTGTAATAAAAAGAGCGAAAAGACGGACACGTTAGTGCCCGTCTTTTTGCTAGTTTAACACAATGGCAGCAGATTGATACGCTTAATGATGTTTAACATATTTAGTTTTAAACCTATTTGTCTATTTTATAATGTTTATATATTATATTATATTAAATTATATTATATTTAAAAGACTGAATATGAAATACTCCTTCTGGGTTTATAATGTCTATATATATTATATTAAATTAAATTATAATGTTTACCTATTAGTCCTGTTAAATAAGCTTTCAGACAAATATACGCGTTTAAAAAGGTTACATAATGCCTTAAAAAATAGTTCATGACAAGTAATACATTAGACTTATACTTTAAAAAATTTAATAGATCAAACCTATTTAAATTGAAGAATATGTAATTTTATAAAGTTAGAATTTGCCTTCTGAAATAGATGAGATTTCTTTTGGCTAACTAAAATTATAAAATTTGGATTTGCATTCAAAAAAATAATATGCCATTCATTTTAGTTCTATCCAATTTCAAGAATTCCTTTGGGTCATGCAGATTAGTACTGGTTCTTTCGTTGATGGCTTCTCAACGGCAGTGGTTGGTTGGTCGTCGTCGTGTTACTGCACCTAATTCAGTCATCAGACATGATGGTTGTTTTGGGTGTCAAACCCCTTATGGGTTTGGGTCATGATTTTTCATCTCCTCTGACGGCTATACTACAAGATCTTGTTTTGTGGTGTTTTGTCGAGGTGGTAGCTGATCTATGGTAAAGATAGACATGTTCTCTTATCTGTCTCGGTGGTGGTACGATTTTGCGTCCCTGGCTCTTATTCACGTTTTTCAAACTCCACAGTGGTTGCCGCCGTCGTCCGGGGTCGTCTGGTTTTTGTATTTTAGGCTTGTTTGTATGTGCTCGGATTGTGATGGGTGGTTTCATTTAAAATCTAGATATTTGATCTAGATCTGGTGTTGGTTCTCGCAAGGGCTTGAAAAGGGTGTTTCTCAATTTTGTACCACTTTTGTACTTTAGTTGTGTGTATCACCCATTAGGGTTTGTTTCAGTTGTTTTGTGGCGTTAGGTTTTTCCCCCTCAGTGTTGTATTGCTCCTCCAAGATCATGGATGTGCTTCATAACAGGTCGTCTAGGCTAGAAATGGTTATGTACTTGTTGTTCGTTGTTGCTGCGAATGGTGGGTTGCGGGTGTTACCGTGTTGGCAGTGCTCGTGGTGCTCAGACTCATTGATTGACCATCCCTCGATCCGGCCTTCAAATGGGATTTGGCTAGAAATGGCCGTGAAGCTTTCTGTCGCAACATAGTGGGTTGTAGACGTGTGATTTTGTATCTGTGTTGGCGGTCAAATCTCCCACCTTCACGAAGTTTGGTATTATATAACTTGTGGGAGGTTTCAAAATCCCCATCAGTCTACCTGTTTGATGTTGGACTGTTTGGCTCGAAAGAGACGTTATGCTTGTAGATGTCGCAAGAATTGTTGGTTCTTGGATCCATTTCATGTTGACGGTTGATCCATACTCCGCACGTTAGACATTCACCGGTGGTGTTTTTATTTCTTTGTATCACCTGATTAGGTTGGCTTTGTGTGGATTGACTAGGTTAGGTTTATGTCCCCCAATTCTTTTTTGTATTTTTTTCTTTTTTTAATAATATATATGATCATCTGACATATATTGTAATCTGCAAGACATCCCAACTCTGTTAGACTATCTTCTATTCTTTTTTTGTCATTGAACTCTTGCCTTGTAAAAAAAAAAAAAAATTAGTTTTGCAAATGTTTGATAAAAAAAAATGGTGTATGTAATGTCCAAGAGCTATGATAATTTAACACAAAATTTTAAACACAATATAGATACCGTATAGAATACAATATTTTTTTGTTTTTATTTTGTTTTTTTTCTCTCTCCTCTCTCTCTCTCTCTCTCGCCCCCTACTTCTCATCTATTTCATCTCCCACCACCTCCAACCAACTACTGCTCCTCCCTCTACGACATCAATTGCCGGCAACCGTCATCGTTTAACCCCTCAACCTTCTTCTCATTTCGCGCCACCACCACCTCAACCCTCTTTTTCGATTTACGTCCACCATCATCACCACCCTTCTCCGATCACCACCACTACACCTTTCATCAGATCCACTCCGATCTCCGTTCATAGCACCACCACCACGACCCCTCAACCTTCTTCTAAGATCCATCTCACCCACCACAACCACGGTCGTCGCTGTCCTCGCCATCTCACCACCGCCGCCTGAGCTGTCACCGGCTACGGTCTCCTCCTTCTTCTCTGGTACTCTCAGATCTGACTACCTCTGCCTCTTGGAAGCATCACACTCATCTCCTCCTCCTTCTCCTGTAGTCTCATATTTGACCACCACCGCCAGCGAACTCGTTCATCGCTGCCGTCGTCTCTTACAACAACGCCCTCCTCCATCATCATTATCCTTTCGCCCTCATTTCACCACCGCAATCAAACTTCCCATCTCCTTTGCCTTCACTGCAACTAGATCAAAAAGAGAAGTCAGGGAACATAAAAGAGAAGAATGATAAGAGAGGAGAGAGATACTGCACTACCGTTGCTGACAGATAGAAAGATATAATTACGATTTTGTCCTTGCACTTTAATTAGAATTACAAAAGTACTGTTGATGTTGTATTTGTGTCCAAATTTACGTGTTTGTTTATCATTTCTCAATCTCAAAATATCGAATAATACTTGAGTGACATTGTGGTTGGTGGCATTGATGACATTGATCGATCACAATGTCACGAGTGTTAAAAAAACATTATAAAAGAGAAAAAAGAAAATTATCAACCACAATATCACTTAAGTGCTACCCCAGAATATCATGTTTTTTTTATAGAAAAAACATCATGCCTTTTCATCAAAAAGAAATCTTGTAAATAAATGAAAAAAGCCAGGTGTCACCGGCGTAGAGAACGGTGAGGACGGCCGAGTAATTCCTCACCACAGTCACAAAATCCACGTGTCACTCCTTAATTAACCACCTATTGCCACGTCTTCCTTCTTCTCTCTCCCGCCATTCTCGCCCTCCCTCTCTCTCTCTCGTCTAATTCTTCCCCTTTCTTTCACCCCCCAAAATCTTCAACATTACAATTCTTCTTCAATTAATTAATTGAGGATCATACTTCCACAATTAATTAACATTACATTACCAATGTCATCATCATCTTCTACAAGAGGACCACCACCCGGAATCAAATTAATACGAAACAAAGAATGGAACCTTCAAACATATCGTTACATAGTTTTACTAATAACATTCATCGCTTACGTTTGTTACCACGCTTCACGTAAACCCACCGGAATTGTCAAAAGCGTTCTATGTCCACCCAACAAAACCCACGGGTGGGCCCCATTCAACACCCCAGACGGTGTCTCCAAACTCGGAGAAATCGATGTAGCGTTTCTTGCATGTTACTCTATCGGCATGTACGTGGCTGGCCACTTAGGTGATTCATTAGACCTACGTTTGTTTCTTACGACGGGTATGGTTGGTAGTGGAATCTTTGTTGGTCTTTTTGGTATGGGTTTTTTTTGGAATGTTCATGAGTTTTGGTTTTTTTTGGTTATGCAAATGATTGCTGGCTTGTTTCAAGCGACGGGTTGGCCTTCGGTCGTCGCGGTTATCGGTAACTGGTTTGGTAAAAGAAAGAGAGGTTTGATAATGGGTGTTTGGAATGCACATACTTCTGTTGGGAATATTAGTGGTTCTCTTCTTGCTGCTAGTGTTTTGGATTATGGTTGGGGTTGGTCTTTTGTTTCTCTTGGTGGGTTGATTATGTTTGGTGGGGTTCTTGTGTTTTTTTTCTTACCTGCTTATCCTGAGGATGTTGGGTTTTCTTGTATTCATGGTGATGAAGAGGCTCAGGTTGTTAAAACTGCTGAGGGTGGTGTTGTGGCTGTTGAAGGAGAGAGGGAGAGTGGAAATCCAAAGGGGGGTGATGGTAGAGGGAAGAGTATTGGGTTACTTGAAGCTTGTATGATACCAGGGGTTATTACTTTTGCTTTGTGTCTTTTCTTTGCTAAGCTTGTTGCTTATACTTTTCTTTATTGGTTGCCGTTTTACTTGACTCAGACAGGTAATCTTCCATCACCTACATTGCATTCTAAGTACCTATAGTAGAGAGTATGTTTTGTTTCATGTATGTATGAAGCTCTCACACCGACACTGGTAATAATTTAAGAAAATGAAAATAATTGAAGTTAACCACGCATTGATGTTGGACATTAACACATGCTAGACATATGACGCACCATCAATCAGAAGTGTATGTGCTACATAGATTAAAACCGCTCCTAAAATTGTAGGACCGTGTCAACTTGGGAGACGGTCTATATTGATGAATTAGCGGTATTCATAAAATTTCAGGATGTTGTCTACTTAATTTATGTAGTCTTTGAAATCAGAATTTTTTAACACATTAGTCATTTTGAGTGTGTCAATTTAGTTTAAAAATTATACAATCAGAACTAGTATGATTGAAGATTATCAATACCATAGATAATTTTAAAATTGCTCGACTTTGTACCAACAGGGGTCGAGTCTAGCAGAAACTTGGCAAACCAAGGTTTGGGTCCCAGTTGAGAGAGATGTCCACATTTAGTGAGAGTTTCTCGAATAAAATTACAACTATTGAGGAGGGAACCTATGCGAAACCAAAAGAAAAAGTTGTTCGACTCTATAACTTTGGGGACTAAATTAGTGATTCACTGTGTATAGTTTGGTATATTTTAGACAGTTGACTGAAATTGCATAATTGACCAGTTTATGCGTTGTGTGAATTATTTTGGAAGCTGGCATATACTGATTTTTTCAGAGATGGTAAATACTTCATATTAAAACAAACTTTTTCCATTTTTGTTCTGCTTCAACATAGGCGAGTTATAGGTCACCCAAGCTTTTAATCAGTGTTTATTTGGTTTGTAGAACCAAACTCATGAGTGTTAAATTCTTCCACATATCAGTAACTTACAGAAGCACATTGAGATACTGAAGTGTTAGCTTTCTATATATAACTTATATGATTACAATTTATATGAGAAGGTGACCCAGTCTAGGGAGATAATGGTTTTCAATGTTTATAGTTACATATTAGTAAGTTATAGTGACACTTAGGTTGATAAGCTTGTGTCCCTAAAACATGTTTAGTTTTGTTCATTTCATTTCAAATACAATTGGTCATAAACCTTTGCCTGCCATAAAAAATTAATGTTCATGTTGCAGAAATCGGCGGGAAGTATTTGTCTGTTAAATCTGCTGGGAACCTTTCAACCTTATTCGATGTGGGTGGTATTTTTGGGGGAATACTTGCTGGCTACATGTCTGATAAACTCAGTGCCTGTGCTATAACCGCAGGCAGCTTCATGTATGCAGCAATTCCTGCTATGCTTTTATACCGATCATACGGTAGTGTTTCTATGCATGTAAACATTGGACTTATGTTCATAACTGGATTATTCGTAAATGGGCCTTACGCACTTATTACTACTGCCGTCTCTGCTGACTTGGGTACACATAAATCTCTCAAAGGCGATTCTCGTGCTCTTGCCACGGTGACTGCTATCATAGACGGTACTGGGTCAGTTGGTGCAGCTATTGGACCTCTTCTTACAGGGTTCTTGTCAACAAGGGGATGGGATGAAGTTTTCATGATGCTAGTTCTGGGTGCTTTTATTGCTGGCCTTCTTCTATCACGTTTGATTTTAGCCGAAATTGCGGAGAAAACTGGCAAAACTATGTCTAATAGTAATGGACAGCAAACTCCTGGAGGTAAGTATCAAATCTATCAAAAGATGGTTTCTTTTAACTGTTTAGAAGTTATATAATTGATTCTGTTGCTGCTTTGCCTTTCTAGTTTCATACATTATCATGTTTGAATTACGTCAAAGTTGGATCTTGAATTTTGAACTTTGTAATTTGTCTGCCCGTCTTGTCAAGGAGCCCCTAATATCAACCTCTTTTATTAGGATCCACCCGTGGTCCTTACTAATTGACCGACAATAGTAGGTATATTGTGTTCCTTTCCAGTTTACACTGTACAAATCACTTTTCCATTCCCCCCTTTCACTCCATTTCTTCATTTCACATTGTCATCCTCCTTCCATGGACATCTTTATGAGGAGTAATGGTAAATGGTGGGAAAAGACATTCATAGGCCAGCACCCAGAAAAGGTTGGCTTGGCGTCCATTGATGTTCACACTTGGTTCCTCGCACGCCTTCTTCGCTGCCTCTGCCTCCTTGAATGTAATCTTTATCTTATTTATCAATATTTGATCAAATTAAGAATTAGGAATGACTTTACATGCTTAGAGTAATGATTGATCTCACAAGGATGTCGTGGCCTTTGGATCTGTTGGAAAGCTTGTCGGAAATGATGCCAACTTCAAGGAAGTCGCCGTACTTTTGGAATTATTATCTGTGTGTATTTGGTGGTCTCCTAGGACCTCCAACGAACACTTTTGTCAGTGTGTTGTGTCCTCTAACTGTGATTCATTGCTTGTTGTTGTTGCTGCGTTTCTTCAGCCTGGTATTCATTCGTTTTTAATTCCAAAAACTCAGCCATATAAATTGGTTGTTGTGAACTGCGGTGGTTTCCAACACAACACCAAACCAACAACTTACATTTTTTCGCAATTTGTACAGTGTAAATTGGTAAGGAACAAAAACTACCTGCTATTATCGCCAGCCAATTAGTAAGGGTCATGGGTGGACCCTAATAAAAGATGTCCATATTGGGGGATCCGTTTTATCATCCTTAGTAATCTTTAACATATTGGGATTTTTTTTTTCAGATGCTGCATCTCAACCGCTTCTGGAAGAAGAAAGGTGACTGTAATCGGGACATCATGAATACTCAAAATATAATGCTTGGTACTTGGGTCGGCTTGTTATTATGTATGAGAAAGTTGTAAGATTCTGTTAGTATTCCTTGAATTTAGCTTGCTGCAGCCACTTCATTGGTCATATTTTCAATGAAGATGATATATGTCTCTGCTGATAAAGTAAGTCAACAAGTATTACATTCATTTAGTCATCTATGGTATACTCTAGAGGGTTCCTGATGGATTCATGGCTTCACTATTGGGGATGGATCCGGCATAGTGGCAGTTTTCTTCTTGTGTCACACTCACATTCAAAGAGTCGTTGTTTTCAATTTTGCCTGCAGTAGGTTAGGTATACAACTAAGTTTTTATGTTGATCATAATCTAAATCCTCTCCACTCATCTCAAATCTTGTTGAGATTTAGAAGAAAAGGGTTCCTCAATTAGACTTGTATATACAAATTACTAGATAATTTTCACTACATACTAGCCTATGATACATGCGTTTTTTACGTTTGTACTTTTGTTTTGTTGGTTGATCCTGCTTAATGTTTGAGTAGTGTTTAGATAGTTGTTTTTGTTGTCTTCATTTTAGGTACCTTTCTCAGATAAAAAATAAATATGAGTAAACTACCTTCAATAATTGTCTTTGCATGTGAATATCATTGTCACCTTGGATGTGTATGTGTTCTTGGGTAGCATAAGAGTAGTATTTATTGAAATCTAAAGGATTCCCAAATCAAAACTATATGTTTGGGCAAATTGTGGGTGTCTTATTCATGAAGTTAGAATGCATTTAACTCAAGATTTGTTTAAATTATGCCATTGCGTTTTCTTGTCGATGAAGAAATGGTCATAGATGGGGACCCATACGAAGATAAGATAATGGTCTAAAGTTTAGATTTAGAATAGAGAAAAAGAAATGACTTGGCGTATAACTTGAAAAAGGAATGAGACTAAATTGATTTTTCTTTTGCTTCTTTATTATTGAAAAATTGCACGAGAGTGGGAAAGAGAAAAGAGAATGACACAACCTCCACAACCCAAATGAGAGCAATATCCACCTGACGTGTTTTTCACCCACACTCATGGAATACATCCGAAGAAAGACAACACGATCATTAACAATGTTAATGTGAAAGTGACACACAAATGTGTCGTTTCTAGTGGATTACATGTTGCTCTTTTTAGACCAAGTGACAAATCAATTGAGTGCATGTTTGGACCGATGGTATGATTGTCAAAATTACGACAAATTGTCACAATTTTGATTAGTTACATTCTGAAACTCCTACAAAATAAAGTTTCATCATACTAAGGGAAAAAGAATATCGTCATAGGTGAAACTAATTATTTTCAGTTGAAATAAATACAACCAAAAGTAAAATACTATTTGTAGAATACTAATATGACAATTGCTATTGCCTGTTTACCACCGCACCACAGCTGGAATAAAAATCATGATTCATAGCGAGAGGGCTTGTATCCTTTGCTCATCTTTATTGCTTTTTCTAGAAATAAAGTACATTTTCCCACATCAAAGACGTATGTTAATTCCACGTCCTGAGACTGTAAGTGTAACCCTTTAATTATGCTTTCCTGCTTTTATCTAAAGCCCTTTTATTCCACGTCCTGAGACTGTCCTTTAATTATGCTAGCTAATTATATGTTAATTTATATTTGTTGATGGAATAGTCATTTCTATTCTTAAAAGATTACTTCATTTTTACATGAAAACAAAATGAAATCAAGTCGTAAACAGTAATTACAAGGGTCATATTAACATATTTGATGCATATTTTTTGTTAAACAAATTTGAAATAGCTTAATGCGTGTCAAGGTGACCCTTGATTGCATTGAGTTTTGGTATAGTTGAGTGTCATTTCACCAAAACAAACAGAGAAGAGAGTGTTTATTTATTTTTTATTTTTTTAACTTTCTTTTCTTCCTATTATTATATCAAACTGAAACAACATTGCCCTGTTTAATTAATTAACTTCCCTATTTAGTGTATGTTTGGTTATGCGGTGGCCAGAATTGCTTTCGTAGAATTGATTTTGGTTAAAAGTGAGTTTAACGTGTTTGGATGTATCAAAACAGAAGTGATTTGTATATAAAATGATGTTTGGATATTTTGTGTCAAAATTAATTGAGTGTGGAAATGACCAAAATGAGTTTTAACATGTAGATTAATTTTCTCATTCATTTATTTTGGTAATTTTTTTTTCTCAATCATTTATTTTGGTTGATATGATTTTTTTTTGAAAGGTAATTGTTAATATAATTGGTTGATACATTTGGGACATTTTTCTTGCTTCTTCATCTTTGATTATTTTTTTTATGTTAATTGATTGAAAAAAATACAGTCAAATACGTTGATTGGGTAGTAACTATAAAAAATACGTTGATTAAGTAAAAGGTAATAATATAACAAATACACCGTAGCACATAAGTCATAACAAATAGAAATCAGCCAAGATGAAAAGTGTAAAGCTGTAAAATATCTAGTGACTTCCATAAAATTGATTCTACCCGGACGCAAAAGCTACACCTGGTAGCTTCTACTGGAATCGATTTTGAAATGAAGAATCACTTTTCTAAATGGTTGTCAAACATCTTTCAAATGCTATGAAATCCCATTTGCAGTGAAAAACGCACGTTTAAGGCATATGAACGCAGAATTAGAGTCACTCTCAGACCTTCATAAGGTTTTTGTGCTGTTGCCCAAATTTGTTGTGTTTCGTTTTAGAGGCATGACAGATTTCACAGCTAATTATTCATTTTTATGATTCTTGCCAACTTCATCGGTTCGGACATTTTTTTTGATTAAAATCGATCCAAACTGAATTGCTACACCTCTAAAAACTAGTACTTCATTTGATTTTATTTTTAAATAAATTAATACAAAAATATGACATATCATGAAAATAGGATGATAAGTACATAATCAAACTTATGGGATAATGGATATCATTGTGTTCATCATTTACTATTTATCTATCTATTTTGACATACCAACAACATGACCATTACTACTACTATCACAAGTGAGAAAGTCATTTTTTTTAAAAGAAAGCAACTCATAACATTTCATTGATAACAAGTGTATCAATACAAGAGAGTATCTCAAAATAAGTGGCGGAGCCACATGTACTTGAGAGGGTGCAGCTGCACACCCTGACTTCTTGATAATTATACCAAATTTTCTACTTATTTCTAATTTGCTTCCCCTGGATAATTACCATTGCACCAGTTCAGCTCAATTTCTCACATTTTGTCACACTTCATCCAAAGGTTGTATCACCAAATTCTCTCACCATCTCTTGTCTTTTCGTTGGCAGTCACTTCTTTTCCAATTTTTTTGACTGTTAACGGTTCTCCACATGAATACTAATTGTTTTCAACAAATAAAAGGGGTGCAGGGAGGAATGAACATGTGACTTGGTTTACATATTAGCATTGCTTTATGATTAAAATAGAGTGGTGGATGTGTTTGATTCTCACCACATTTATCTATTTATTATACAATAACTATGTTATAGTTTGACGATAAATGTTAAAAGTCTGTTTGGTAAAAATAGTGGATATCAGATAAATTAAATTGTAGCAAATAAATGTATAGTGGATAGCAAATAAGTTAATTTTTACCTGATAGACGATAAGTTAATTGATTGGATTTGTAATGTTTGGTAAAATTAACAGTTGAACTAGTTTATATATACGAAATGACACAAAGATATACTACAATACAAGTAATTATTAATCAAAATTTAAAAGTTTGCACCCACTAAACCAAGGTCTTGGCAACACCACTGGAACTAGCTGATAACTGTGGCAGCCCCTGCAAGGACGTGATCAACCACATTTATTTGCCGTCTATTAAATTTCATCCGGAAGTTTGTAAGATAAGATGCAAAATATTTCTTGAGGCTGGGGTGATATTGCCAAATTTTGTAGCAACAACCCAACTATTGTGAAAGGCAATTGTCGTTGTTTTGGAATCGAGCACAAAATTCATATTATCGAACTGCATATCACTAACTCATTTTAAAACACGAAATAATTTCAACACTTCACCGACATCTACGAGACACAAAAGAGTAAAACATATGGTTCTTGCCAACACAACCCTATACTCTTCGCATAAACACATGCCAATATCGGTCTTGTTCAATCCCCCATTTAATTTTATTTACGATGGTCGTTCTATTTTAAGCATACAATTTTGGTCATCCAATTATTACAATGTGCTCAATCACTCAATGTGTTCCTAAACATAAACATTTATTGCATATTTAACTTTTATTAAAAAAATTGATAATGCAGTTAATATGTGAATTTTATATATAAATGTATCTAACATATCATTTGTGTGTGTATTATGTATATAGTTAATTTTAGAATTTTTATATTCCAAGATAAATAGTGATATTAATTAGTTGTTTATTTTTATTTTATTTTTTATGTTAACCTCTAGTTTTCAGGGAAAAAAGACTCAGATAATACGAAATTCGGTTGGAAGGTAAGTAAAGTCCGACAAAATATTATTCTATCAAGAAATCAAACTTAAATTCTCTTAAATAATTTGTCCTTAACGAATATTATTAATCACTTGAGCCCAATTATTTAATTAATTAGATGTTTATTTGAAAAAGAAACATTAAATATATATACTATTTTTAAAATGAGCTAATATTTAAAGGCAAAGGGTGTATGTAGCAAATGTGATGAGATGAAAATGATTTGTTAAATAGGAATTTATTTATACACTCTTACATTAAGTTTAATTGTTTTTGTTATATAAGTTAATTTATATTTTAGTGAAGATCAACTAGTTTGAACTAAATATTAAAAGTGTTAAATAAGTTAAAAGATAGAAGTTGATTGTTTTAATGTTTCATTTTATAGGGATAGTTCTGTTCGATTACCGTCGATCATTAAATTTGAGCTCCACAATTGAGATTCAAAACTCAATTAGAATTTCACGCCTTTCACTAAATTCAACTTTGCTTTTCAATGATATGCTAAGTGCCATTTTGGAAAGGGGTTATCCTTACCAAACATGCATCTGCACAATAACCAAAGTAAATTTGCCGTGGTTTCAAGAAACTAATGGTTGAAGCTTCTGTGTGATTTTTTATATAACGTAAATTGCAAAACGCATAAACAAACAAAGACTCAGATTTTAGCTTACTATATCGTTGGAACGATCACCTTCAATCCGTTGAAACTCAAGATTCATAGTTGTGTGTATGTATGGAAAATTTGATTAAAAAAATAAAATAAAATAAATGTTAAGGAAATAAATTATCCAATCCGGTAATTGGGTAAATGATGCAGAACACGTGGCAAGCACCGAAGTTGTTGGCATACGTCACCCCACTCGACGTTTGATGCATATACCTCCGACACCAGTGGGTCATTTTAAAACTCACGTTTCCTTCATTTCTTCTTTCATCTTTCGCTTCTCAATTTCTCTTCTTCTTTCTCCGGCGACCGGTAACTCCCTTCGCCGCCAAACCCTTTCTCCAATCCCTTTCCGATTCAACCTCTCACCGTCATGAATCCTGAATAGTAAGTCTCAACTCTATTTTCTGTTTCCTTTTCTGCTTAACACTTCTCCAAATTTCCCGTCACAAATTATTTCTTTCGTGTCTTATTTTTAATTTTAATTATTCTTATTCGACCTTGTTTAGATCTGCGTATTCGTTTTGCGATGGTGAATTTTAGTGCTTTCTGAACTGTTTTACTTTTTATCTTATGCATGGATTGTGAAATTTGTTCATGGATCGTGTTTCTTCAAATTAACTTGCTGATTTAGATCCGTTCAATTAGTCGATGGATCCGTTTACTTATCATGTTTAGTTATTTTTAGGCTATTTTGTATATATTTGATCATGTGATCTAGTTTTGGTTTTAATTTAATTTTTTATTTTAATTTTAAGCAAGGGATGTTCAATTTTCATAAGGTAAATGCATGTGAACTCTAAGGACTCTGTGATTGATATTACATGTGAATTTCTTAAAATTGATACACATGGATGGCAATGTTATAGTTAATATAGACGGAGACCCACCGTTAATAATTTTGAGAAAATGACATAATGCAATTACGTGTGCCGGTGTTGGACACCGGCATGTGTAGGACACCAGACACACCTTCATTCATAAGTGTCGGTGTTTTATGATTGATTTTAGGGAGTGACCGAATGGTTTTTCAATTCAGAGATTTCTTTAGTTTGTTTCTTCCACGGTTGGTATAAGGGGGTCCTTGAAGTTGAAGTTCCATTCTATAGATAGATGTATGAATATGATGTCTAAGTAAAATTTGGTCCTCCCTAAAGTTAACAGGTTTAAAAATTTATTTGAGGCATTCTTTAGCGGTTGAACTATTTCTGAGATTGATTTATGTCTTTTGTAATCTTGTACTGGGGAATCCTCTAATGGAAAAAAGTATTTTGCGTGCTAGTGAAGTCCATGTGGATATGTGTTAAAAAATGTTATACAGATCAGGGAACAGTTAATAAAGAAGAATGTGTTGTCTGTGCATGACTTCAATCAATATAGGATTAATTAATTATAAATGATGTCCTATATATGTGGCAGCGTACATGCTATGCCTTTTAGACAGTCATGTATTGCTGTCTACTGTGGCACAGATGAGCTTGAGTTTTGCTGATTAGCTCGAACATGCATAGCATGATTGAATTATGCTTTTTGTCTACATGAATGAATCAACTTCTTGTCTCCATTGGTATATTATTATAAAATAATTATGATTCTTGGTTATTTTATAATAGATCAATGCTTATCAAAAGTTAGTCCATTATAGACTACAACTCATTTGGGCTATGTCACAGTCACCCATTTTGTTATGGCCATTCTCTTTAGGAAAAAGATAGGCATTGATTAATAATATCATATCTTTGATTGGGGCATCCTATCTTATTTTCAGTGACTATTTGTTCAAGCTTTTGTTGATCGGAGATTCTGGTGTGGGCAAGTCATGTCTCCTCCTGAGGTTTGCTGTAAGTTCTGAGCCTCTGTTTTTTTTTTCCTTCTTTAGGCAACCTTTGCTCTATGGTCATCTTTTTTCAGTTAATGAAATATGAAGTTGAATATTCCCATTTTTTACTTTTACATTTTCATACAAAGTTGAATATAAAGAATATATGGATGTGTTTTTAGGCATTGAAAAAGTGTGTGTCGTGTCATACATAGTGAAATTGTGAGTAGGCTATATGCACCAGAAAGTAAAAGGAGTAAATCTTGACCATAAACAATGTATGGTCAAGATTAAAAACTTTTATTAGTCACATCATTTTTTCAGAGTCACACAGCTCTATTCGTATCAATTCGTGGTTTGACCGAACAGCAAGATGTACTCCTCCTCCTGACATAAAAATAACTCTCTCACTTGATGGTTAAGGATGCAATGTCAAACAAAAAGCTTTCACCTTGAATGATATTTTATGAAGTGTAGGTTACACTTAATACTTTTCTTTTTCTGTGAAACAGGATGATTCATACCTTGACAGCTATATCAGTACCATCGGAGTGGACTTTGTAAGCATTCCATATCTACCATTTAACCTTATTTCCATGTTGTTTTCAACTCTAGTATGTGACGACTTATTTACCATGCTTCCTTCTATAGAAAATCCGCACTGTTGAGCAGGACGGGAAGACCATTAAACTTCAAATTGTAAGTCAGTGACTAAGTTAATATTATTTGAATACTGAACAAGTTGTTATTGGTTCTGAACTCTGATAGGAGTTTTACACGAGTCTATCTATGCCAATTTGTTTTCTACATCTAAATTACGTGTTTGAGATTGTTTCAATTAGATGTACAAAAATCAATTTGAACATGCGTAGAAAAAAATTATCCATGAGAAGTTTATAATACCCCCATGTATTTGAAGATATCTTATTCTTTTTTTAAGTAATTATTATATGTCCATTTGATAAATGGTTCATTCCAAGTTTTTCCAGTTACCAATTGTGTCCTTGGATCATTTGAACAGTATTATTTGAGCTTATAAAGTTACTCATGGAATATCGATTTCCTTTTCAAACACTTCGGCCCAATTATCTGGGATTGGTTCTTTACTGCATTCTGTAATTGTTGACAGATTTTTCTGCATCTTTTTATTGTATAGTGGGACACTGCTGGTCAAGAACGTTTCCGGACTATCACTAGCAGCTACTATCGTGGGGCTCATGGCATAATTGTGAGTCTTTTTAAACCGGCCCTTTGTCAGCAATTTCCTTTTTACATTGTCTTGGGAAACAATGCTCTAATCTTTTTGATTTTTTTTTTGCAGGTTGTTTACGATGTCACCGACCAAGAGAGCTTTAACAATGTTAAGCAGTGGCTGAATGAAATTGACCGCTATGCAAGTGAAAACGTTAACAAGCTTCTAGTTGGAAACAAGAGCGATCTCTCGGACAAAAAAGTTGTGTCCTCTGAAACAGCAAAGGTGATTCTAAATTTGTTGATTTATGCCCCATACACATGTCCCACTTCCAGTGACATTTTTTGTAAGTCCTTCCTTTAATCTAATATTTTGATGTTTGTGCTTTTTGTTCATCAGGCATTTGCAGATGAAATTGGAATTCCTTTCATGGAAACTAGTGCTAAAAATGCCTCCAATGTGGAACAAGCTTTCATGGCCATGGCTGCTGAAATTAAAAACAGGTATGAAATTTCTGTATGTCAAGGACAACTGTTGAGCTTTTTGCATGAGTTTGTGAACTTCAAAGAACCTTGTTTAGTCGATGGACACTGATACCTTGATTATTAACCTCATTTACTTGTCCCTGGTACTTTTTTCACAGAATGGCGAGTCAACCAGCCAACAGTGCCAGGCCTGCAACAGTCCAAATTCGAGGACAGCCAGTGAACCAGAAGGCTGGTTGCTGCTCGTCTTAGAGACCAAGTATTCATGGTCTTAGAATTTCCATGTGTCTGTGGCATGTAAAACTAGCTTTCACATAATGCTTTCATATGAAGATTGTGCGTCAATTTACTCTTTATTGTTTGTTCAGATCGTTGTTAAAACTTCAATTCTTTTATGTATTTGATTAAAAAAAATTATGTACAAAAGTAGGAATATTGTTGAAAAACAGTATTTGCCTTGTTCGTCGCCCCAAACATATTTTACGTTACTCAATAGCTTCCCGTACTCGCTCACTTATCTCTATAGGAGTTGGATGCTCTTTAATTGCATTGTAAGTTTATGAAATAAAATATATAGAAAACTGAATTTTTATCTTTGAAAAGGTTCACTCATTATCAGTTAGTTTTGTTTTCTAATCAATTTCTATGCTGATCATATCTTTTGCTCTAAAAAGGACTTCTAGAGTAAACTGTATTCCTTGAGCCAGGTCTTGCTTGAAGATGATATATTTGAGTCGCACATATTCACGGTTTTTCAATGTATTGTATTGTTCTGTTGCAAATTTGCAATTTCACGGGTTATCCATTTTTGGTCCAAATCTTTGGTGTATTGATTGATACAAAACTATATCTGTAAATAGTCTTAATAATTGATGAAATAATGGTTTTTATTTTATTTTAAAAAAACCATTAAAGTTATTGATAAACTAAAACCCAATCACAAGATCTGAAAGGATTAAGAAAGTTGAAAGAATCCGCTGCAAATATGCAGGCGTCCAGAGACATACGTAAATATGAAAACTACTCGAAAGCTACAAAGCTTTCATATTGTACAGTCAGTTCGGAATCAAACATAAATTAGACAAGTAGCTCTCTTAAAAAATTATCAAGTTATGCTCTTCAATTGGTGCTTCAACAACTCAAAATTTCCCAACCAATCACCTGCACTTTGAATTCCAGGTTAGCTACTATGCGAAAATCCTTGATAATGATAATATAACTAGTTATAAAAAATTAAATAATTTTCAAATATAAATAGATTCAGTAAGCAACTGATGCTCCCAACTCCATTGCACCACCATGGATAGATGCCAACAGTCACAAAGGTATGTATTTTGGGACGGTGGAGTATTGCATTTATTTTCTTGAGGCTACATTTTGGGTAAGCACTTGCTCACGGGGTACCAGCAAGCAGCAATCAATTGCATTCTCTTGTTATTAGTCTGTCCAGAGCAAAGCAGGTGAACTTCAAAGTTTCGAAAAGGCTGCTAACTACTTTGAGTTCATTTTCAACATCATAGCCAACTTATCTCAAGTTTAATGCGATTCTAGAGCAATGAACCTGGTGGTTCCTTTTGTGAATAACTGATTCCAAATAAACTTCAAGGTGAAGAGCATGACATCATTGCTCTTGCAAGTTGCAATAAAAGCATACCCTTAAATTTAACACCATTGTTGTATCTAAATGCCGTCAAACTTACCAGTAATCGCTGCAGGAGCAGAACCCATCCTTGAAATGATGAAACCTTGTGGTATCCCTTACAATGATTTCTCTTCCTTCTGTAGCTGAGATGTACTTGATTGCAGAGTGGCAATCTCCACAAACTCTCAAATTTTTGAACACCCGGATTGGAACCCCTAATGGTACCTTCAGAAGTCCAAATGCAATTGCCAGTTTCTCACTATGCCGTAAAAGAAGCTGTTCTTTCAACTCCTCTCCCACATCATGCAATGCAAATTCAAGATCTGGCACATAACCGGCCAACTTCATTTTCATCTCCAATTTATCTAGTTTTTCATGTATAGAAACCAATTCAGGGTGTAGCCTGTCATTTGACCTAAACTCGTGCACGGCGTTGTTTATTTCAATCCAACTATATCCAGGTGGCTTCACAACATTATTTTCTTTCATTGATTTTCGGACTCTAGCAACATGTTCCCATCTGCTTTGTGCTGCATAAACATTAGCCAATTGAACATATCCAGTTGCACTAGTTGGATCAAGCTCAAGCAGATTCTTAGCAGCAAATTCAGCCATGTGCATATTTTTATGAATTCTACAAGCACCCAGAAGTGTACCAAATATGGCAGGATGTGGCTTAAAAGGCATACTTTTTATCATATCGACAGCCTCAGATAACCTACCAGCTCTGCCAAGAAGATCAACCATACATCCATAGTGCTCTGGCCTAGTTTTAATACCAAAATCCTTTACCATTAAGTTAAAATATGTGATCCCAAGATCTACCATTCCTGCATGGTTACAAGCTAATAACACTGCAACAAAAGTAATCCAATCTGGCTTTATCTCACCCTTTTTCATCTCATCAAACAAATGAAGAGCCTTTTCGCCAGCTCCATGTTGAGCGTAACCAGAAATCATTGCATTCCATGTTACAACATCTTTCCGCGGAATGTGAACAAATAACTCCCAAGAATCCTTAAGATCCCCACACTTAGAATACATGCTAATCAACGAAGTTACGGCGGTTGTATCCCTACTCAATGGAGATTTACAAACTAACTGATGAACTTGTTTACCCGTCTGCAAAGCTGATAAATCACTACAACCCAACAACACACTAGTCAAGCTCAAAGCATTAGGTTTAACCCCAGTTTCCAACATTGTCTTAAAAAGCTTTAACCCATTCTCTGCTCTACCATTATCAACATACCCAGCAATCATAGCATTCCATGTCACCAAAGTCTTCAAACTCATATCCCAAAACAATATTTCCGCCAATCCCACCCTCCCAAACTTCATGTACCCAGTGATCATCGCAGTCCAAGTAATCACACTCTTCATAGGTGCAGCATAAAAACACTCCACAGCCGCATCTAAATCCCCACAAGCCACATATCCAGACACCATCGCACTCCACGTAACACAGTTTTTCTCCGGCATTGCCACTAACAATCTCCGCGCCTCATCCATCATTCCAACCTGAGCATAACCCGAAATCATAGTGTTCCACGATGCAATATCCTTAACCGGCATCCATTCAAAAAATCCACGAGCGTCATGGATTCCAAAACGGTGCAAATAACACGCCAACATTGTATTATACGAAACAGTGTTTGGTTCAGGAATTTTGTCAAACAGTTGGCGAGCACGTTCGAAATTCCCATGTTTCTTTGCAAATGCAGCTAGGATAGTGTTCCAGGTAGATGTGGATTTCACAGTCATGTTATGAAACACACGGAGAGCAGAATCAATGTCACCGGATCGAACGTAACTCGCGATGAGCTGGTTCGAAGCGATGACATTGCCGTGGTCGTGATCATATGCATGGTGGGTTTTGGTGTGGTTGGTTACAGTAACAAAGGACGAGGTTGAAAAATTTAACTTGTTTCTCCTCAAGAATCGCAAACAGTACATGTGCTTTAGTTGTTTATGTTTCAAGGTACAAGATCTTCTGCGTACGAGGTAGTTAGAAAACAATTCTCAGTTTTTTCAAATTCGTGTTGCGTGTTTTATTTTGGCAGATTCGTATAGGAAAATATTCGTCACTTCGTACAAAACGAAAAACATAAAAATAAAAATAAAAAGAAAACGAAGCTTCCGTTGCCGGGACTTGAACCCGGGTCTTTCGGGTGAGAGCCGAATATCCTGACCAACTAGACTACAACGGATTTGTGATACTGAAATCACATAGTAATATTAAGTTTAAAAAGTGTATACAAAAATCCAATTAGGGTGACTTTATGTGTTGCTTATGTTATTAGTTTATTAGTTATACCTCATCTCATAAAGTATGCATTAACTAAGTCTAAGTGCTCAATCAATTTTGTTGGTTAGCTTGTATGTCACCTCAACAGTTCTCTTCTCATTTCATGAATTGTATATTGGTGTTGGATTTTATTTTTTATAGTGGACAATAAATGGCATTTTGCTGGTTTGTCATTTAGCTCCATTAAATTGATTAATGAACCTTACTAAATGATGAATTATATGGGAGAATTTAGTTTAATTTCTGGGTGGATTGTTTTTTGAACAAGAATTATTTACCTTTTGATCTAACTTTAAATTACTAAAGTCTCTTTCTCTTGGAAATTGGAGAGTAAACACAAAATGTTAAAGAGTCTCGTAGTGGATGAAAGATGTTCTGAATATGTGTTTCTAAATGTGGCAGTCCTCATCCCACAAATCAATTTTGTGGAGTTGTGTTAAACTCTACCATAAATTTTAATACAAAATAATAATATTATGGCACTTTGTTTCTTGTATGCTCGGTGCTACAACCAAATTCAATATATCCCATCTCAAAGACATTACTAATGCATAATTATCGAAGTTGTAGCTTTAGTTTAAACACATGCCCGTTTTGGGGGGTGTGCAAACAACTCAATCGAGTTGGGCCACCAAAAGAAACGGGCCTAAAAAAAATTATAGTTAATACTCATCCCTTAGAATTCTGCTCTTCCCCCAGCACAAAACACTCGCGTCCAGCATGATTTCCAAATATACCCCTGTGTGAGTTAACTCATGCAGTGTGTCTTAACTCACGCACGTTATAAGCTCTGCGTGACTTAAGTCACGCACCACTAGCATGTGCGCGAGTTAACTCACGCACGTTGGCCGGTGGTCAGAGCTGAAGAACAAACGTTTTTTCCACTTTGGTCAGGTTTTCAACATTCAATTTACATGTTTTTAACCACTTGAACACATTTTTTTTACCACATTAATGTTAGATACAAACTAGGTTGTCATTTCTACCTATAAATACCCTCACAAACTTCCTCTTTTCCTCACATTATCTCCTCCCACTCTCTCCCCCTCTTTCTCTTCTTCTTTTTTGCTTCTATAACATCTAGGCTCTTTATACTCCTTTAGGTATATACCAGTAGCTTTTGGGGAAAGTAGTGGTCCGTCGGGTTCGGGAAAAGGGCATCATCCCTTGAGGTAAAATTAGGTTTGCTTCCTTTTACTCCCAAAATCTTTTTACCGTGGGT